>SDBU01000218.1_pt1 | contig 81650 bp, 70 predicted proteins | sample 2277071 | NCBI WGS metagenome assembly SDBU01 (sample SAMN10397929, study PRJNA504765) | marine sediment metagenome | isolation source: marine sediment core GS08_GC12, 126 cmbsf | place: Arctic Ocean: Gakkel Ridge, Loki's castle | collected 2008
CCGCTTGCGGCCGGCCCGCTCGTGGCTGAGACGATCCAGTATCGGCAGCACAAACGCCGCCGTCTTGCCTGTGCCCGTCTGGGCGCAGCCGATGATATCGCTGCCTTTAATTGCGGCCGGTATTGCCTGCGACTGTATTTCCGTGGGGGCCGTGTAACCTGTCGCCAGTATCCCCCGAACCAGCGGGTCTGAAAGACCAAATGTCTTAAATGGCATTGAACAATCCTAAAAAGAGAAACTCGCGAAAATGCAAACATGCAGACCGATCGGAAAGCACACCGAGAATCGATTGTCGAGGACTTGTCCTGATCCGCGAAATGTTATCCCTACTCAAAACCGGGATTTCCCATTTAAATTCATAAACGGCATTCTGCACGCTTTGACACTCTTTTTGAAGCACTGCAGTAGACTTCAAGCCCTGCAATACCAAGATTTCATCTCATTGTCAACAACTTCCCGCCGAGTTAAGATCCTGTAAGGAAAGCGCAAAATGGGAAAATGCGGGGTGGTGATTTGGTGAGTACCTTCAAATATGTTAGGGGCCAATACTGCGGAGCCAATATTCGAGAAATTGAGCTAAATCGTAGAGATCCACAGAACCGCTGTTATTAAGGTCGGCGCCGTTGCAGCAGTTTGATTGACTGCAATTTTGGTTCCTCCAATGTTTGGCTAAGAATGAATAGTCGGCAAGGTTCATATTGCCGTCAGCATTGAAATCAATGGTGTATAATCTACTGGTTTCACTATCTTCGTAATATTCCCAGATGCAGATTCCTCGAGGAAGGTTTGCGGGAATATTAGCACCACCCGGTGTGAGATTTGAATTGTGCTGGCACAAGCCAGGGCCGGAAGTATCTCCTAAGCCACGGTTTATTGACCAGGAGCCATTCATTGCAAATTTGTATTCAACAGAATTTGGCTGGGAAATGTTTGTTTCCCATCGCCAGGTATAATCAGCGATGGATTTCATCCTGTTGGCCTGGCTGAAATACCACGAAGTTCCAAACACCTGCTCGTTATCACCGGGAACATAAACCGCATCATACGCACTGGCATAGCCGCCACCGTACCAATAGCAGTACCCACCAGCGGGTGCCGACAGAGTCAGGTTTCCGTCCCCGTCTGATATGACATCGGCTGGTTTGTCGCCAGGGCCCCATGCTATTGCAGTGTAGGTTTGGTTCGGAGCGGCTGTTATCGTGCCGCTACCGGCGGTTCCGGCACTATTGAAACAGCCGAAGACCGGGCCATTGTTCCTAAAAATAATGAAACTCGACATTTTGTAGATGGTTTTTGTGCCGCTGAAATCGTACGAGCGTCTTGCATCCAAAGCTCGGCGGATATCAGGCTGTAATGAAGGATTAAACCAATCGCTCCAGAACACGCAAGGGACAGGGGTGATATACATGATGAAGCCGTAAGCTCTAGATTTTTGACCAATCCAGTCGGTGTCATGGTTGGCAACGAAACTTACGCCCTTGTTCGAGCAAAGGCCGGCCCCATCCAGAGCTGCGGCGTCACCCATCATCGTATCATAGAGCGGGAAATCAAAGGCATAATTATCGGTGTCACCCATCCAGCCGAGAATATTGTCTTTGTTGTCCCAGTATTCTCCAATGCAATCTGCAACGGTTCCGAATTCTCTGGACATGTCCCAACTGAAATGCTTGACAGCATCAAGCCTGAAACCTGATACATTACCGACCGTAGCTTTCAGCCAGCTTGCCCAGTCCCTTAGCCCGTTACGCATATATGAAGAATTATGGCAAATATCTTCTCCCATCAGATAATCATTAATGCAATTGTATAAATCACAATCATCGGGATATCCCCCATGAAAGTCCAGGCAGCTCTTCCAGAAGTTGCCATGTACGTATTGAAAGCTCTGCCAGTACCAATTACCATCGGTTGGATCCTGACACTGTGCTTCCGCACCCATCATATGGTTTGCTACCAGATCCAGAAGAACATTTTCACAAGCAGCTGCAGCGGCCTGAAGCTCTGTGAGGCTGCCAAAGCGAGTCTCAACTGTTCCCTTCTGGTCGTAGTTACCGAGGTCATAATGGTCATAGAGGTCATAGCCCATTGAGTAACCACCACCCTTACCTTTTGTTGGCGGCGGGAACCAGAAATGGGTAAAACCTGCCGATTTTAATTCGGGAGCACGGTTTCTAATAGTATCATACCAAGTGCCTCCTCCCGGTACGTCCCGATAAAAAGCCTGGAAAACTACACTGTCGGAGCCAAGCGGCTCACCACCGGCAAACAAGCTGCTGGTTGTAACAGAAGCAATTACAAGGAAAAGGGCAAAAATTAAAGCTGACTTTTTGATTTTCATCCTCCTATTCATTTTACAGTATCAATATACCAAATTATGCGGTCAAAAACAAGGACAAAGCACCGTTGAATCAGCACGTTATAAGGTGACACACTGACTTACCGCAGCCTTGGGAGTTGTGTTTATAGTGACGGGTTTCGCAGGGCTGTGACGATAAAACCAACAGTAAGGGCCAGGGAGCCAACGACGTGCAAGAGGACTGTGATTTGGCTTGCACGGTATTGGCCGGATTTGGCTAAATCGTCTTTGTTTGCAGATTTCATCGCAAATACGGCGATTGGCAACGTAATCAGATAAAACAAACCTGCAAAGAACATTGAACGGTAAACCATCATAGCTGCCGCAATGAGAAAGCTGGCAACTAATGCAGTCCGGTAAATCCAAACAGAAGCCGGCACACCCAAACGAACTACAAGCGTTCTCTTGTTCACCGCGGCATCGGCCTTCAAATCCGGAAATTCATTCACTAAAATCACGAGGAAAATTAGTATGCCGACTATGAACGCGGGTAGAAGCGGAATGGCATCAATCACCTCAGTCTGCAAATAGTATGAGCCGTATACCGGAAAAATTCCGAACAAAAGCGCGATGACGAGCTCACCGATGCAACGATAGCCGAGCTTAACAGGCGGGGCTGTATAGAAAAAGCCTCCGAGCAGACCGATAAGACCGAGAATTAGAATAAACAGACTCTCTGTCAGGAGAATAATAACCACTCCGAGCGCTGAACCGACAGACAGAGCAACGAGGGCGGTGAGCAATATTGCTTTGGGCGAAAGAATACCTTCCTGGATGTAACGGCTCCCTCCTGAAAAAGGCGTGGGATTTTTATTGGCCCAGTCATTTCCGGAGAGGTGGTCGAAGAAATCGTTGGCCATATTTGCACCTGAGTGGATTGCCATAATTCCCAGCAGCGCCAAGACAAACAAGAGCCAGTTAAAAGAGCCCACAGTCGCGTAACCGAGAAAAGACCCGACAAGGATTGGCGCTGCACTCGCCACCAAAAACTTCGGCCGGGAAGCATGGAAAAGCTCAATCAACTTTGAATGTTCAAAACGAGATTTCATATATTTAATTTTAACCCCAGATTTCGCAGATTGCACGACCTTTTGAGGATTGGATTTGACAAAGGAGAGAATTTTGAATAACTTAATTGAATAAAAGTGAAATGGGAACCGTATTATATAGTAGAATTTTTTAAGGAGACAGAAAGATGACTGTTTTACGGAAAATGCTTCTGATTTCATTCTGCGTGTGCTTTGTTAGCGGCTGTTATGAAGATGAGGCAGAGATTACGTTAAACCCTGACGGCAGCGGAGCTTTGAAACAAAAGCTGGTTCTCTCCGAGAGGCTTATTGTATCCACTTCGAACGGTGGCGGCAGTGAGGGAACTCCTCCTGCAACTAAGGAGAAAGTACTTGAACAAATTGGCCCGGCAATTGATGTAACTTCAATCAAACAAACCGACCTGCCTGACGGAGGAAGAGTTATCCAGTTTGAAGGGACATTCAGCAGCGCAGAACAGTTCTTTCTTTCGGAATTCTGCCGAGATACTCTCAAATTAAGAATTGCACCGGCTGGCGAAGGCAAGGCTGCAATCTATTGTGATATGAAAAAATCCGGCGATGGTGGGCCAAGCCTTACACAACTCTATGGTATGGCAAAAGGATTGTACATCAGGCGAACAGTTCATCTGCCGACAGAGATTGAGAAAACTAATGGATATTCCGGCAAAACCAAGAATACGGTTAGCTGGTTTACAGACCTGCGCGATAAGGCGGGACTTGCGAAGACAACGCTATTTATAGAAAGCCGGGATAAAGGCAGTGGGTTTGCCGTATTCAATGCTTCGGGGCTGAAGTTTAGTCTGCCACTGAAGGTTACTGCTTTGCCGGAGAAAGCTGTCGAAGAAAAGAAAATCCAAAAAGATTCGGCTGGACTGGTCGCGGGAGTAGCCTGGATTTCGGTGCAAAGAGCTAAAAAGATTGACGGTACAGATATAGTTAAGCAGTCATACACAGAGATTGGGATTGAACTGAGCTGGAATGAAGGCCATCGTCCCATACGGCACAATAAACCTGTATTGCTGAGTTTATTAGATGACCTGAACAACGATCTGGTAACAAGCGAGGAGCCTTCGGTGTTCCAAGGCAAAATATACGAGCATCAGAAAAAGAAGGAATTTAAATTAAAGGAAAAGGCACCATCTACAAACGCCAGGAAGTTGAAAAACCTGGAAGGTTATGTAGAGGTAATTACAGATGTCGTTAAGGAACTGGTTGTTCTGGAAAACATTCAAGAGCTGGTCGGGAAGGAGTCCACAAGCAATCCCATCCTGGACAAATTGAATTTCAGAATAAAATCCATTCAGGACCGCAAACTTAAGATAGCAATCGATGAAAACGCCCAAAAAATAACGTCAATATATATGATCAAGGATAATGGAAGTAAGGTTAAAAAACGCGGAAGCGGTGGTTGGGCTGGAAACTGGTCGTTCGACTTTGACGAAGATATATCCAAATTAAATAAATGCGAGCTGGAGGTTGTTGTGTCGGAGAGTACAGTAAAAGTCCCCTTCTCCCACGAGGAAATACTATTACCATAAATCCAGAGCGTGAAGGATATGCGCAACTGGTCCGTGCTCCCCGCTTTTGCGGGGACAAGTTTACCCCTGCGGAAGCAGGGGCAGCGATGACAATCCTGCCAAGCTGACAGGAGAATATGGGGTGGCTGCAATTTTGCCAGATTCCGGCGTCACAAACCATCACAACGCAAACACTTTTATAACAAGCACTTATGCAAGTTCAGCCCTATCGCAGGGTATTTGGCACGATATTTGCGTCTAAAGAAGATTTTATATACAGATATGGTCTCGAATTTGTCAAAATTAGAAGAAATTAACGTGCTGACCAGCGGTGCCAGTTGGGCCTGGCCACAGGCACAGCGAAACCTATTTCAGCCCAGAGGCGTTAATCTGCTGGTGGCTGAGAACACAGGTGAGTTTGTCGATATTATCGAGCACAGACGAATCCATACCACCATTGTAGATATGGACTCTGAAAAATCAAACGGCCTGACGACGATAAAGATTATTCGAATAGATTACCCGCTGCTGCCGTGCATCCTGCTGACCAGTGCGGCGGGCGAAAACATGCTCAGCAAGGCACTGCGACTTGACGTCTTCAGCGTCATTGAAAAGCCGGTTGATATGAGTATTCTGCGGGAACAGTTGAACAGGCTGTTTGTAAAAAAATATAATAGCGACATTTTCGCGGAATAACTGTATAGTTTTATGATTGCAGATAAAATAAAGATAAGTAAAAAGCAGAAAAGTTTTTGAAAGGAGTAAGGACAAAATGAAGATTCGACCATTGGCAGATAAGGTGCTTGTTCAGCGTCTCGAAGCAGAGACCAAGACAGCCGGCGGGATAGTTCTGCCGGACACCGCCAAAGAAAAGCCGCAAAAAGGCAAAATCGTGCGTGTCGGCGAGGGCAAATTGCTCGATGACGGAACACGCCAAAAAGTACAGGTGAAAAAGGGCCAGATTGTGCTTTTCACAAGCTATGCCGGGACAGAAATAAAGATAGAAGGCAAAGAGTATCTGATTATGGATGAATCAGATATTATGGCGATAATTGAAAAGTAAGAAACGAAACTTTAACTCGTAGTGCGTTGTGCGTGATGGGTATCGCACAAGACAAAAACGCGATACGACATATGAAAAAGGAGACAAAAAGAAATGGCAGCTAAAAAGATAGCTTTTGGTAGTGACGCACGCGCGGCTATTCGAGAGGGTGTGAAGAAACTTACAAAGGCGGTAAAGATCACGCTCGGGCCGTGCGGCAAAAATGTGATTTTGGAAAAATCGTTCGGCTCGCCTACCGTTACCAAAGACGGTGTAACGGTGGCCAAGGAGATTGAGCTGGAAGATTCCTACGAGAATATGGGCGCACAAATGGTCAAGGAAGTGGCGTCAAAAACATCAAGTGTGGTGGGCGATGGAACAACGACCGCAACAATTCTGGCTGATAGCATCTTCGATGAAGGGCTCAAAAACATCACAGCCGGGGCTAATGCAATGCAGGTAAAACGCGGTATCGAAGCAGGTGTCGACGCCATCGTGAAAGAATTGCACAGGATGAGCACATCCGTTGTTTCGAGCAAGCAGTTCGAACAGGTGGCAACGTGCTCGGCGAACCAGGATGTTGAAATCGGCAAAAAATTGGCTGAGGCAATGAACAAGGTCGGCAAAGACGGTGTTATCACCGTAGAAGAGGGCCAATCGCTGGAAACAACAGTCGAGCTGGTCGAGGGTATGCAGTTCGACAAAGGTTATCTCAGTCCACACTTTATCAACGATCTGGAAAATATGACGGTCGTGCTGGAAAAGCCGTACATTCTGATTCAAGAAAAGAAAATCAGCTCGGTAAAATCGCTTGTCCCGCTGCTTGAAAAGGTAGCCAAACAGGGCAGACCTTTATTGGTTATCGCCGAAGACGTTGAGGGCGAGGCGCTGGCCACGCTGGTTGTCAATAAATTGCGGGGTGTGCTGCAAGTAGCCGCGGTGAAAGCGCCCGGCTTTGGTGACAGACGAAAAGCCCTGCTCAGCGATATTGCCGTTCTGACCGGCGGTGAGGCTATTTTTGAGGACCTGGGTCTGCAATTAGAAAACATCGAATTGAGACAACTCGGCAGAGCAAAACGAATTACTATTGACAAAGATACCACTACCATTATCGAAGGGGGCGGCAGTACCGAAGCCATCAAAGGCAGGATCGAACAGATTAAAAGTGAGATTGATAAATCCACAAGCGACTATGACATTGAAAAACTGCAGGAGAGGTTAGCAAAATTAGTTGGTGGCGTGGCGCAGATTAATGTCGGGGCGGCGACTGAGGCGGAGATGAAGGAAAAGAAGGCACGTGTAGAAGATGCGCTGCATGCCTGCCGGGCAGCGGCGGAAGAAGGTATTCTTCCCGGAGGGGGGGTGCCAATGCTCAGAGCTTTAGCCGTACTGGATAAGGTCAAGGCCGCCGGCGATGCGAGGATTGGCGTTGATATCGTGCGAAGAGCGGTTGTGGCACCGTTAAAACAAATCGCTGAAAACGCCGGACTCGACGGCTCAATCGTTGCCCAAAAGATTATGGAAAGCAAACAGAAAAACTTCGGATATGACGCGATGCGCAAAAAATACGGCGACATGATTGAGTTTGGTGTCATTGTACCTACAAAGGTTGAAAGAATTGCTCTACAGAACGGAGCCTCAATTGCTGCGCTGCTGCTGACGACCGATGCGATAGTCAGCGAGATTCCTGAAAAGAAAGAAAAGCCGCCCGGGATGCCGCCGGGAGGTGATATGTATTAACAGGCCAATGGTAAATGGGTTCCTATACGGAACCCATTTTTTATAAAATCAAAGGGCCCTACATGAGTTTTCGTTTTTACACAAATGCAATTTCTCAAGCGTCCAAAAGTATCGCAGCGGGAATATTTATCACAGGGCTGCTGCTAATCGGCTTTGGGTTTTTGATTTATATTTTGAGGGAAATTTTCGCAATACTCGCCGCTATAGTATTCTGTGTTGCAGGCGCAGGTTGTTTGATTACCGCTATCAAAATCTTCCTGGCACAGAGAAAATTGAGCAAACTTGGTTCCGACGATTCGCAGAGCTACAGAGAAAACGTCCACCTCCATATCGAAGAACATCACGGTGAGTAACTCGTGAAACACGAACGGTACCCCGACCAAGATGCAACATCGGCTCGGCGTTTAGCGGATTTTAAGCGTAGCCAAGGCAAGTGCGGCAAAGGCTGCGGCTAACAGCCAAAAACGCACCACCACCTGCGGCCCGCTCCATTAAGCAGTACCAGGCAAAAAGTCCTGCGCCAGCTATTTCTTTCCTTTTGCCTGCCTTTGAAGCTCTTTAAGCCGGTCAGTGCCCTTTTGCCAGTATTGGAGCTGTTGCTCAAGAGACAATCCTTCAAGCTGCTTGTGAACCAATTCTGCGCCGCGTCGTTTCATCTGAACACAGTCGAACGTTTTAGTCTTCATACTCAATCACCTCCAGAGGTGAATAGATGGCAATTTCACTGTAGCTGTTCAATTTGTTGACCGCATTATACATAGGAATCTTTTGAAAATGTACTATATGTCTGAAATTCCAGCTCACAATCAGCGAAGACAAAGAAACCGTTGCCAACGCCACATGCAACGCATCTGTAGAATACTTCTCAGACAGAATTCCTGCATCCGTGTAAGCTTGTTGCAGCTTAATGGCCTCTGCTGTGATGTCGGCTATATCCACCAGCGGCAGAATATCAAAAATAGCTCCTGGGCGCTTTTGGGCCCAGCCTGGATTTCCTGCCTGACCAGTTCGGACGTTACCAAAAGAAATCTTGCCTTTCTGATAGCGTCAAAAAAGGCCTTGCTGGGTCCTTCAAATTCCTCATCGAACACACCACCAAAAACCGATGTGTCAGCATATATTCTTACGGTTGTGTCGGGTGTCCCAACCATACTGTCATTATAACTTTCCGCCGGTTCCCACACAAATAAAAAAGCTCTGTCACAAAGCGGGTGCATACTTTTATTTTTGTTTGCGGCCGAAGGCTGCGATGTGTTCTCCCCCAGCCGCGCTCGGGGCGGCGTCTATGTCCTCTAATGCGGTGAGAAATGCAGGTTATCGGATTTTTAGCGTAGCCAGGGCAAGTGCGGCAAAGGCTGCGGCTAACAGCCAAAAACGCACCACCACCTTCGGCTCGCTCCAGCCAGCCAGGTGGAAATGATAGTGAATAGGAGTAAACCTGAAGAGACGTTTTCCGCCGGTATATTTGAAATAGCTGACCTGTAGAACTACGCTGATCAATTCCATTACGAACACACCACCAATAATTAAAAGCAGAATTTCGTTCTTGGTCACCAGCGCTCCGTAGCCCATAGCGGCCCCGAGAGGCAGTGAGCCCACATCACCCATAAAAACCTGAGCGGGATGGCAATTATACCATAAGAAGCCGAGTACGGCCCCCAAGATTGCCGAATAAAAGATGCTCAGCTCACCGGCGTGGGGTATATGCGGCAGTAAAAGATACTCTGACCAGGTGATACTGGTTCGTGCCATCGTCTCAGAAGTAACGTAGCACAGCACCACAAGGACAAGACTAATCATTCCCACGCAGCCAGCTGCCAATCCGTCCATACCATCAGCCAAGTTAACGGCATTACTGGTGGCTGTTATATAAAAAATCGCTATCAACACAAACATCCAGTTGGCCAAGGGGAAGTCAATAGGATTCTTATAGAACGGCAGCCACAGCCAAAATACTTTTGCGTCCTCTATGTTGCGAAAATCACCGTATAAAAACGACGCTATCAAGACAGCTCCACCGATTTGAAAGAGCAGCTTCTCCCATGCTCTTAGTCCGTGTCTGCCCTGACGGCGGGCGGTGAGCTTTAGCCAGTCATCGACACCGCCCAATGCTCCAAACCATACAAGTAAGAAAATCGCTTTCTCTACAAATGGGTTGTATAACCTGGCGTCGGGATTGTACAGCTTGGACCATAACAACGTGCTTACCAGAACTGAAAGGATAATTATCAGGCCGCCCATCGTCGGTGTATTGGCTTTTTTCTTGGTCAACTCGTTCAATGCGGCGTGATGAAACTCCGGACGGTCACCAATTTTTTTGCGCATAAGCCAGCGAATAATCGGAGGACCTATCACAAGCGATATCAGAAAGCTGGTCAAAATCGCCGCTACGGAGCGAAACATCACATTCTGATAAGCGTAAAAGTGAAAGCGTTCCTCGGCGCGAAAAAACCATAACAAGTAGTATATCATCTCGTAACCGGCCTCTTGTGATTCATGAGTCGTTCTTAGTTAAGACACAGAACTCAGCCAACTGTGGCAGATTGGCCCTGGGTCTGAGGGCTTTAGTCATGATTCACGCTTCATGAAAAAAGCTGTTTTAGTCTCTCGACGGCCATTTCAAGTTTGGCTGTCCTCGACCCTTTGACTAATATTATATCGTAATCTTTTATGGAATCCTCCAGATTATTACAAGCGGAAAGAGTGTCATCGAAACATTTTATCTGTAAATCGTGTTCGGCGTCTGCTTTTGCGGTCTCAGCAGCTATTTTGGCAAATTTGCCAACTGCTATTACAAGCTGCACACCAGCCCTGCCAACAGAAGAGCCAAATTCGGCGTGAAGACGCTCAGTCTGACTTCCGAGTTCAGCCATATCGCCGCAGATAAAAACCAATCGGCGCTTTTCAGATAAATCGAGATTGGCCAGGATATCCAGAGCATTCCTCATTGAGGTGGGATTTGCGTTGTAGCAATCATCTAATACCGTCAGCGTCCCGATTTGGAGCAGTTCAGCACGCATAGAAATGGCCGGCTGGGCCTTCACGGCCTGCGCAAAATCTTCAATACTGAGTCCAAATTGGCTACAAACAGTCCAGGCTGCAAGTGCATTATCGACATTGCCCGGGCCAGCCAATGGCAAATTAACCTGCGTATTATCTACGACGAAACTGCTGCCAAAGCCGGTACCAGTGATGTTGCGGGCCTGGTAGTTGCAACCATCTGTCTTGCCGAAAGTATAAAACTTGGCAGGCTTGCTGCTTTTGGCTCTGTAGGCACCAACCAATTTGTCAAAATCACCGTTGATTATCAAAACACCATCGGGCTGCAAGCCTTCTGATATAGATAATTTTTCCTCTATAATAATCTGCAGATTACCAAATCCAGCTAAATGGGTTGGGTAGACGCTGGTTATAACGGCGACGTCAGGCAGAGCAATTCGAGTCAGGTAAGCTATTTCGCCCGGTGAGTTGGAACCAAGCTCGGCAATAACAATTTGGTCCTCTGAATCGGCACCCAGTAGCGTCAAAGGCAGGCCAATCTGATTATTGAAATTCTTCGGTGCCTGCGATACACGGAAATGCCAACTCAAGACGTGATAAGCAATATGTCTCGTCGTTGTTTTGCCAACCGAGCCGGTGATAGCAACAACTTTATAGCCGGCCTGCTGACGGTAATGCCGGGCAAAATCACCGAGAGCTCTTGTAGTATCTTCGACCTTGAGTATCGGCCCGCCCTTGGCATCTTTGCTGACGACGGCACATACAGCACCTTTGGCAATGGCTTCTTCGACGTAGTTATGGCCATCGAAGTTATCACCGGCAACAGCAAAAAAACAGTCGCCGGGCTTTACAGTCCGGGAGTCAGTGCTGACGCCAATGATAGAGCCGCCAATGTCCCCTGCCGGGTCGGCTTTTATTATCCGGGCCAAGGCCTTGATTGAGATTTCCTTCATTTTCGGTTTCTCAGACACTGCTGGGCAATTAACTTGTCGCTGAAATCAAATTTTTGTGTGCCAATGATCTGATAGTCTTCGTGGCCTTTTCCTGCTATGAGCACAATATCGTCCTGAACAGCAGTTTTTATGGCAAATTCAATGGCTTTTTTTCTGTCCGGCTCAACCATGATTGTCTGCGAATCCGGATTTTCAAAACCCGTGACTACTTCGCTTATAATATCATCAGGCCGTTCGGTTCGCGGATTATCACTGGTAACGATTACAAAATCAGCTAATTGTTCAGCTACTCTTGCCATGCGAGGCCGTTTGGTTCTGTCTCTATCACCGCCGCAGCCGAAGACAATGTACAGGGTCCCCTTGCAGAACGGCTTTAGCGCAGAGAGTGCGTTCTTCAAGGCATCATCGGTGTGAGCATAGTCGACAAAGATGGAGGGCGCTCCCAAATGCCCTTTATCTTCTGTCGGAAGCTGGTCGATTTTTTCCAGCCGGCCCGGCACCATCTCTAAAGCAGATAAACCGGCTGCTATTGTTTCCAAATCAAAACCGGCTGCGAGGCACAAGCCGGCTGCCGCCAGGTGATTACTGATATTATATCGACCCAACAGAGGAGTTTTTACAAGCGACGATTGGCCCGAGTGTTCCAGGATAAAATTCGTGCCGCTTACATTCATCGAGTCAACATTAGCAGTAATATCAGCATCTTCATCGAGAGCATACCATAAGACTTCAGTTCGTTTATCCCGGATTTGCCCGGCGATAAGTTCTGCTTCCGGCGACTGTTTATTCAACACCGCCGTAGCGTCCGGCGAAAGAGACGTAAAAAGCCTCGTTTTGGCAGCCAGATAATCCGCCTTGGTTTTGTGATAGTCCAGATGGTCACCAGCGATATTAGTAAAAGCAGCGGCCTTAAAGTTTATGCCCGTGAGGCGGTTCTGCGACAGGGCGTGACTGCTGGCTTCAATGACCATATATTTTGAGCCGCCCTTGACCATCTGCTCTTGTCCATCGGCGATTGCAAGGCAATCGGGCGTTGTTAAGTCCGCCTGGGAACTATCTAAGCCGGTATCGTAAACAATTGTGCCGATAAGGCCACACTTCTCATCAGCCGCCTGAATGACAGAGCGAACCAGATACGCAACAGTGGTTTTTCCATTTGTGCCGGTTACGGCCAAGTTAGTCAATTTTGTAGATGGATTGCCCCTACTTGCCTGTGCCAGAATGGCTGCCGCTTCCGAGGAATCCTCAACAAGAATAATCTCACAGCCGGTATCCGGTATCTCGATTTTCGCTCTACAGTCATTGGCCACTATATATTTAGCGCCACGGGCTGCAGCCTGATCTATAAAGTCGTGGCCGTCATATATAGTGCCTTTTACAGCTACAAATACAGCGCCATCTTCAACAAGACGGGAATCGACGCAAATATCGGGGGCTTTACTCGAAGAAACCAGATTTAGAAGTTCGTCAAAAGTCATAGAATTCCACATATAATTTTTGCCTATTTTAGCCGGAAGAAAAATTATTGCGATGAAAAATTGCGGTTTTGGGTATATACTTGTCCGCGGCAGTGAATCTATTGATAAATCCCACGGTGGTATTATGAAAGGAATTGGATTATGAGAACTCGGTATCTTGTTGGCATCTGTTTAGTATTAGCATTGGCAGCAACAGGCTGCAAAAAGGAGCCGGAACCCGTGCAAGGGGAAACTTTGCCGAACAAACCTGTCGTGGAGGAAACCGTACCGGAAAAAGTTGTAAAAGAGCAGCCTGTGCGAGAAAAACCGGCATTAGAAGAGCCTGTGCAGGATAAAGTTGCGACCCGCCAAAGGCGGGTACCAGATGAAGCCGCGTCAGATGAGACAGAATATTTCGCCATATTTATGGAAGGCAAGAAGGTTGGCCACTTTATACAGGCCCGGGTCGTGGATGATGAAAAAGTAACGACCTCTGAAGAGGTCAGCATCACAATAAGCCGAGCTGCTGTTCCATTGACCATAAATATGACGGAAACCTGCATCGAGACCACCGATGGCAAACCGCTGGGTTTTAAAGTTGCGCAGGATATGAGTATTATAACGATGAACGTGGCAGGGACAGTGGACGAGCAGGGTACGGTGCATGTTACGACTAAATCCATGGGAGCCGAACAGAAAAGCACGCTTGAATGGCCAAGCGGCGCTGTTATGGCTGAAGGCCTGCGCTTGTTGACTTTGTCAAAAGGTCTGAAGGAAGGCTCGACGTATACTGCGAAGATATTCAGTCCGGGAATCCAGCAGGCCCTTGAGGCTAAAATACAAATTGGACCGAAACAAAACGTTGACCTGTTAGGGCGTGTCGTGTCTTTGACGGAAGTGACGACAACGCTCAACATGCCCGGGTCCGGTGAGATTGCCAGCACAACCTATGTTGACGAGAACCTGCGAACACAGAAGATCATTATGCAGGTGGCGGGATTGCACGTCGAGATGGTCGCCTGCGCAAAGGAGTTTGCATTAGGCGAAAATGACGTGCTGGAATTAGTTGATAAGATGTTTGTGCGCAGCCCAGAGCCTTTGCGCAATCTCGGCTCGGTCAAGTCGATTACCTACGATTTGATTCCAACCGGAGATGCGAGTAACTTAACAATACCCTCAAATGACAATCAAAAGGCACAGCGGCTCAGCAACGGCAAAGTAGTCGTTACTATCGAGCCCGTTGCGGCACAGCCAGGGGTAAGATTTCCTTATTCAGGCAGTGACAACGCTATTCTCGAAGCCACAAAACCCACAAAATATCTACAAAGCGACCACAAAGAAATAATTAAGCTTGCCGGTCGCGCCGTAGGCCGTACGAAGGACGCTGCTGAGGCCATTAAAAAAATCGAGGCGTTTGTTGGCAATTACATTGAAAACACAAGCCTGTCGGTTGGTTACGCATCAGCGGCAGAGGTCGCGGACAGCAGGCAAGGTGACTGCAGCGAGTTTGCGGTATTGACAGCGGCGATGTGCCGTGCTGTTGGAATTCCTGCCCAGGTGGTGTTTGGTGTGGCGTACGTTGAGGATTTTGCCGGTCTTCAGGGCTTTGGCGGCCATGCCTGGAACCAAGCGTATATCGGCGGTAAATGGGTGGGGCTGGACGCGGCCTTTAAAGGTACCGGTCGAGGCGGCTACGACGCCGGTCATATCGCTCTTGCCGCCGGCAACGGTGAGCCGGCAAATTTTCTCAATCTGGCAAGCACACTGGGCCAGTTTAAGATTGACAAGGTGAATATCATCAGGAGGTAATAACTTCGAGCATCTTATACTTTAACAGTTTTCAGTTGTTATCCTTAAGCTCTGAGTTTCATTCAAACCGGATGTCAGTTATAACGAATTCGACATTGCTGTTTCCATTATAGGTGTTTATCTGCGGCTTATAGGCAACATTGAAGTACTCCCGCTCAAGCAGCTTCTTCTCTAATTTTCCAAACCGGAAACCGATACAACGAATAGAGGATGTGTTGTCGGTTATCACAAGCTGTAAATGGTCGCCTTTTATGCCGACTCTTCTCGGCGGGGAAGCAAGGCGGACACCCTTGGTTGCGAAGACCGGCTGAGGATTGCCCTGCCCAAACGGGGCAAGCAACTGCAACTCATCAACTGCATCTTTACTAAACTCACTTAACGGAGCCACTGCGTCGATATGAAGCCTGGAAACAATATTATCGTCGTCCAGGTTTTTCCTTGCATAGGCCTCGAATTCGGCTGCGAATTTCTCTACTTTTGCAGACTCCATTGTTACGCCCGCCGCCATTTTATGGCCGCCATACTTTGTCAAATGCTGTGAACACTCTTTGATTGCGCTCAGCAAACAAAAGCCGGGTATCGACCGGCCGGAACCTTGAGCGGCTGCTTCCTCGACACATAACATAATCGTGGGCCTGAAAAATTTATCCACTATTCTCGAGGCCACAATCCCTAACACGCCGCCATGCCAATCTTCATTTGCCAGCACGATGCTCTTTTGGTCGGGATGGTTCAGGCCAAGCTGAGCTACCATTTCGCAGGCCTGCTTGAAAATCTTTCGCTCGCACTGCTGACGCTGTTTGTTTTGCTCTTTGAGATACTCAGCGATCTTCATAGAACGAATCTCACTGTCGCTTGTCAATAGCTCGACAGCCAGGCGGGCGTGTCCCATCCGTCCTGCAGCGTTTAACATTGGAGCAAGCCGAAAGCCAATGTCGAAGCTATCAAGCCCCTGCCCTGTCAAGCCAGCCGTTTCAATCAGGGCCTGTATACCGGGCAATCTGCACTCCGGCAGGGCTTTTAGTCCATAGCTTGTCAGCACCCTGTTTTCACCGCGAAGCGGAACGACATCGGCAACTGTCCCCATAGCAGCGAGGCTGGTTGCATTCAGCATAAATTCGCGTAACTTCGGCTCCAGTTTTGTGCCGACACTAAACTCATTTGCTATCGCCCAGGCGAGCTTGAATGCTACCATCGCCCCGGATGAATCCTGGTTCGAGTATGAATCTTTCAGTGCCGGATGGACAACAGCAACAGCCTTTGGCAGCTCTGCATCGGGTTGATGATGGTCTGTAATTATAAGCTCAATTCCCAGCTTTTCAGCAAGTAAGGCGGAGTTAAAATCCGTAATGCCACAGTCTACGGTAATCAGGACCCTTGAGCCATCTTTGGCCAACTGCTGTACAGCTTCTTCGTTCAGGCCATAGCCTTCATCAATTCGATGAGGAATATAGTAATCGGCCTGAGCCCCGAGCAGTGTTAATATCTGCCAGAGAATTACGACACCGGTAATGCCGTCCACATCATAGTCGCCATAGACGGAGATTTTTTTCCTGCTTCTAATAGCCTGCTTTAATCGTCGGACCGCCGCCTCTACTCCCGGCATTTGTTCGGGTGCGATAAGCTCGGTCAGCTTCGGCCTTAGGAAAATACTCGCGGTGTGGGTATCTGTTATGCCGCGATTGAATAAAACCTGCGCCAAAAGCGGCGAAACCTTCAATGATTTGGCAAGCTGAGCAGAGCGGCCGTCCGGAGGCTGGATGACCCATTGTTTTTTCGAGGCACCCAAACGCATTTTACCGGATTCCCGTAAGGCCCGCAAAGTGGCAGGATTGGAGGTCTTTTGCATCCGTGCAGAAAGTTGCATTGAGAATCCGTCCTGTTCCTTATCTTTTAGATGAAACTAACAGGCTAAAACAAGCAAAAGTCCTGTCTGAAAAAATCGAAAAACATCATACCCAAAAAGCACGGTAGACTGCAAGGGCTTTTCTCTCAGGATTTCATGTCCGCCAAGCAAGCTTTCTTACACTTCTATCCTTGGCCTTGTTACCAGCCACAACATGCAGTGTAAAATCGCCGCCTTTTGCAGTCAACCGAGCTTCTATCCAACCAACCGGCTCGGCATCGCTGAAATTGTACCCCGTTGCCGGAAGATTAATCAGATGAATGCCCTCAAACTCCGAATACCTGTATTCATGAGAATGGCCGTACAGAATGGCTTTGACCTTGCGAATGGGTTTAATAATATTAAAAAGTCGCGGCACATCCAACAAGTCCCCGTCACCATCTCCCAAGGAATGGTGAAAGCAAAGAATTATCGGCGTATCGTCACACTTTCTCAGATAGTCTTCCAGCCATCGCCTTTGCGCTCTTCCCAACAGCCCCGGCACTTTATTAACGTAAAAGAGAGAATCCAAAATAATCAGGCGAATGGGGGGCTTATTGACAACTACCACATGCTTACCCCCGGCCTGTTGTTTTTCACCCGCAACATTATCAAAAACCCTTAGAAAGTTTTCTCGGTTATCGTGGTTGCCAATCGCCATAAAAACCGGTGTCTTTTCAGCAACAGGTCTTAGTAATTTTTTCAGATTAGCATAATCCCCTAATTTGCCTTCCAGACGGGCCAGATCACCGGCAATGGCAACGCCATCCGGCTGAACAGAGAGAATTTGGGGAATGACTTTCTGCAGATTCTGATAGGGGTGAAACCCGCGGTAATTATCGCTAACATCCTCAGGGATATGTGCGTCGGCCAGAAACGCCCATCGGGTTGCTTCTCTGTCATTCTTGCTCAAACCAAAGCTATGGCCTGCACTGACTGCAATCAAACCCGCCAAAGCACCTACACTGGTCCTCATGAAATTTCTTCTATTCATCGACTTGTAATAAAACTCTGCCATGATACGCTGTTTTCCCTATTCTCCTAATCTACTGTGCCAACAATTATGTATGACAGAAAAAGACCTGCCCACTACAGGGATTGCTTATCAGGCCCTCATATATAAACCGCCATTGACGGCGATATACTCGCCGGTGATAAAGCCGGCAGCATCACTTGCCAAAAACAATACCGCTTTTGCAACGTCCTCGGCGGTACCGTTTCTGCCAAGCGGCGTCCGCTCGGCAACTTCTTTCCTGCGCCGGGCGGAACTGAACCGCTCGTGGAAGCGTGTCTCAATAAATCCGGGCAGGACACTGTTGACCCGGATGCCATATGGAGCAAATTCCGTTGCCATAGAAATAGTCTCAGTAGCGACCGCTGCTTTTGCACCTGCATATATTCCCGAGCCGACGCCTCCACCGTGATGACCTGCAACAGAGCCGATATTGACGATGTTCCCCCTGCTTTGTTTCAAATACGGCAGGGCCGCCCGTGTCGCCAAAAGGATGCTTCGGACGTTGGTAGCGTACACATCGTCGTGATACTGGACAGTCGCGGTCTCAAAGGGCTGTCTGTCAATTAGCGAGCCTGCATTATTGATGAGAATATCGATACCACCAGCCTCTTTGGCAAACTTTTCCACCATTTCATTGACTTGCTTTTCATCACGCATATCCGCGTGAAGTAAGAGGCCATCGCTACTTTTCTTAACCTGTTCAAGAGTTTTCTCAGCACCGTCTTTTGTCCTGAAGTAATGGACTCCGACAAAACAATCCTGCTGACTAAACATTACTGCCGTTGCCGAGCCTATTCCACTGCTGGAGCCGGTAACTAAAACCTTTCTGCCTTTCAAGTCATGGTAAATCATTTCGGTAATTCAATGGCCGTGATTGGAGCGGGGGTTACGTAAAACATAAGCCGGGTGTTATCACAGCAGCTCATCAATCGCCGCGTTGAGGTCCTTTTTACTGGCTAAGCCGACCCATTTCTTCTGCACCTGCCCGTCTTTGAATAAAATTAGAGTCGGTATTGCGCTAATGTCGTACTCCATAGCACTGTCACGGGCCTCATCGGTATTCAGCTTGCAAATTTTGGCCTTGCTGCTATATTCATCCGCGATTTCCTGGATAATAGGAGCCATCATTTTGCAGGGTCCACACCACGGTGCCCAGAAATCAACAAGCACCGGCACATCAGAGCCGTGAACAGTCTCATCAAAAGCAGCGTCATTCAGCTCAATTACGCTACCAGCCATTATTCTATCCTTTCAAGCAAGATTTTCTGGTAAAATCCGCAGTTATCCAAATCATGATAATAATACCGGAATCGGCCGCCTAATGGCAATCAAATTTTGCAAAGATTTTGTTCGTCTTTTGTTAGTTTACCATCCTCCCGGCTGAAGTAAATCACTAACTGGTTCGTTCCACCAGCTTGCATCTCTGAAATACTGTTTGAGCATCATCGCAGCAATTACACCATCACCGGCAGCCGTGGCCAGCTGCATAGCCGCCCCGACTCTGCAATCGCCAGCTACAAACACACCGGGCACTTTTGTCCGAAGATATGCACAGTCGCACTTGATGAATCCATTTTCTGTGAGTTCCACAAAATCTTTCAAGAAGCCGGTATTGGGCACCATACCAATGAAAATAAATACTCCATCGCAGGGATAGTCTTCTTCCCGGCCGCTTTTAACATTTTTTAATTTAACCGATTGGACTTTGCCTTCGCCCCCTATGGCCGTCGCCACGGTACTATATTTAATAATCAAATTTGAATTCGGCTCGTTGGCTTTTTCCAGAAGCTCCTCGACAAGAATTTTGGCCGCCCTGAATTCATCCCTGCGATGTATCATCGTCACCTTATCGGCAAATTTAGTCACATGCAGTGTTTCTTCCACGGCCGTATTGCCGCCCCCAACGGCGACGACTTGCTTACCCTTAAAGAACGGTGCATCGCAGGTCCCGCAGTAGCTAACGCCTGAGCCGGCAAATTCCTCCTCGCCGGGAACGCCAAGATTGCGATAAACACTGCCCGGCGCCAGAATTACAACCCTGCCAACATATTTATCCTTATCACAATAAACAGCGATATTGCCATCCTGTAGTTTTTCCAGACCGGTAACCTCGCAGCCGGTCTTTATCTCGGCGCCGAAATTCTCGGCCTGCTTTCGCATGTTCTGAATCAATCCTATACCGTCAATACGCTCAATGCCAGGGTAGTTTTCTATCCTGTCGGTGTTGATGATTTGCCCGCCGGGCATGAATTTTTCAAGTACCAAAGTCTTGAATTTGTCGCGGGAGGCATAAAGCGCCGCTGCGAGGCCAGCCGGCCCGGAGCCTACAATAATAACATCATATACAACATTACTCATTTTCTTCGATGCCTCATATTAGTAGTCAAAAAAAGATTCCAAGGGACGGTTAAGAACTGCTGTCATATCCTTTGACGTTACGACCTAACACCTGTTCATAAAGTTTCTCGATATTCTCAACAGTTTTGTCCCAGCTAAAATTCTGTCTTATATAAGCTGCTGCTTTGTCTCGTACTTTCTCCTTAAATCCATCTCTGATGAAGGTGGTTATCTTTTCAGCTAAAGTATCGGAGTCGCCCGGTTTCACCAAGTAGCCCACCTGCTCATTGACTATCTGGCTAAAACCCCCAACGTTGCCGGCAATGACTGGTGTTCCACAGGCCAAGGCTTCCAGCGCAACGAGGCCAAAGGCCTCAAGAATTGAGGGCATAGCTGCAACATCAGCAACGTTAAATAACTTAACCATCTGCTCGTGGCTCTGGGCCCCGAGAAAATAAACGCTGTCCAACTTTAATTCTGCGGCTAACTTCTCCAGGTCGTCTCTCAAGTTGCCGTCGCCGGCGATAAGGGTTATTGGCTTTTCATCGGTTTTCGAGTAGATTGAAGCGGCCCGAAGCAGGGTATCGACACCTTTTTGGTCTGTCAATCTTCCTCCGAAGAACACCACCGGCCTGTCCACTGACTCGATAGAATAGCCTCTCAATAAACTCACTTTGTCCACCTCAAGGGGTTTGAACATATTAATATCCGTGCCGCTTGTGATGATTGTTATCCTTTCCGGGTCAAGGCCATAGGCTTCAATCGCCCGGCTTCTTTCGTCCTCGGTCAGAGCCACAACAATCTCTGCACCGTGAATTCCCCGCAAAACATCTTCCTGATAATCCTTATAGCTTTTGAACGCATGATACTCTGTACCATGAAGAGTTATGACATAAGGCACATCAAATTCTGCAAGAATCGATGCAATGACCCAGCCGTGATGCACGTGGACGATATCAGGGCGGAATTGGGAAAGCCCATCTTCAATCTTGCTCCGGAAAGCCTGAATGTAGGCTTGCCGCTGAGTCTTGCTCAACTCACCAAATTTTTTCCCTTTGCTCAAAGGATGCGAAGCGAAAACCGGAATGTCAAAGTCCAAATCGAATTTGTTGTTTTCACCATTGCTGAACAAAACTGCTTCAACAGAATATGGCTTACTGGGAGGGCAGTGGCCGGAGCAAAGAACCCTTACCTGACGGCCCTTTCGATCCAAGGACTTAGCCAGAGTATCAACGTAAATTCCCGTCCCCGCTCCTGCAAGCGGAAAGTGCATCATTTGATAAATTTTCATTGTATTTTACCTTGGGTCAAAGCCCCTTATCCTGTTTAAAGTTAGGATTTCACTTTAACTTACCAATTATGTCTTTTCTTCCGTCTCGCCCTGGATTTGGTCAAGTTGTAGGCCGAAGCGGTCGAGCTTCTTCTGGCCATCCTCATATTGACTATATGCGTTTCGCAAGTGTCTGCCGAGGACTTCCCAATGGGTGCCGAAGTCAGCGAAAGAGGCATTCAACTTTTTCAGGTTCTGGCGGATTTCGGCAGCCTGCTTTTCTATCTGCAGGCCGTGCAGGCCCATCACCACCGTCATAAGATATACGTACAAAAGATTCGGTGATACCGGTATCACCTTTTTGTCGAGTGAATACTGCAAGATGTCATGGGTCTCGCCGGCGTATTTGACAACCGTTTCATAATATACGTTCTCGGCGGGAATATAACAGAGAGCAAAATCCAGTGTGCCCTCTGCGGGTCTGATATAATCGGATGCAATCTTATCTATATGGATGGTCACGTCTTTTAGGAATTGTTTGCGAAGTTTGCTTTTTTCCTCGTCGGTCTCCGCCTTTACGACTTTCTCAAAGCTCGGCAGCGGGAACTTCGCATCGACAGGCACCGAGAACTCAGTCATCTTTATCAATGCGTCGACAATTTTGCCATCTCTAAAAGCGTACTGGAGCTTGTAGCTGTCCTTCGGCAGGATATTTGAGAGCAGATTCTCCAGCGACCATTCGCCCATTTGGCCTCGAAGTTTGGGAGAGCTTAGAATATCCTGGAGCCGTCTGACCTCGGTTCCGACCTGGAGCATTTGTTTGTTGGTGCCCTGCAAATTGCCTATTTGGCCGTGCAGCTCGCTGAGCACCTTCTGGCTGGATTGCAGGCTCTGGGTGAGCGTGTTTTGACCAGCCTGCAGCGAGCTTTGGAGGGCCTCGCGCGTACCGTCCTGAGAAGCTTTTAGGGCTTCGAGCTGCTGCTGGAGAAGACTGATACCGGCCGCCTGGCCGGCAATCTCCTTCCTGCCGGCAAAAGTTGAACTGATGAGCCAGATCAACAAGGCCAAGACAACCAATATCAAAACAATGCCCACGGCAATTAAGATTGATAACACCTTCTTTTCCTTAAAAAACCTTTTTGATTATAGATTCTGAGGAGCCGTTCGTCAAAGACCAATAGCAAGGGCCAAACAGGGGTAAATAAATCTTGATATGTAAGTTGAAGCTTTGTATCGTCTTAACACAACATAATAAAACCAGACTGCGGCTGGGCTATTTGCAATGGAAACAATAAAATCTGTTATATTCGACTGGGGTGGCGTGCTGATAGACGACCCGGCACCAGGCCTGATGCAGTACTGTGCTGAGGCCCTGTGTGTAACCAAAGAAAACTATATAAAAGCACACAGCAAATTCGCAGATGATTTCCAAAAAGGTTTAATTCACGAAGATACATTCTGGGAACAGATATGCAGCGAACTAAATGTGCCGAAGCCGAATATCCCCTCGTTGTGGGCTGAAGCCTTTGAGGCTGCTTATGTACCGAGAAACGATATGCTTTCAATGGCTGCTTCGCTGCAGGAAAACGGCTATAGGACCGCCGTTTTGTCCAATACGGAAGTACCTGCTATGCAGCATTTCCACCTGCAGCGATACGAGATGTTTGATGTGCTGGTCTTCTCCTGCCTCGAGGGCGTGAAAAAGCCCGGGAGGAAAATCTATGAACTGACATTGGAGAAACTCGGCTCGCTGCCGGAACAATCAGTATTTATAGATGATAATCCGGAGTATATAAACGGTGCAAAAGAAGTCGGGATAAATACCGTTCTTTTTCAAAGTTTAGACCAGGTCAAAAATGAATTAGCCCGGCTCTCCATCAAAATAGAGCAGGCAAATAAGAGAAGTCCCAAGTTGTAATTACAGCCAGCAGGGCGAAAGTATGGCAAATTATCATCTGGTCATCTTGAAAAAACCATACCTGGATGCGATATTGGACGGTCGAAAACCTGTCGAATCACGTTTTTGGAAGACAAGGCGTTATGCTTTCGGCCGGGTCCTGCCTGGGGACAAATTATTCTTGAAGATAAGCAGCGGACCGGTTTGCGCGGTGGCTACGGCTGCGGCGGTCAAAAACTTCGAGAGCCTGACGCCAAAACAAATAGCCGAAATAAAACAGCAATACAACCGCTATATCAGAGGCGCTGACGAATACTGGTGCAACAGGGCGGACTGCAAGTTTGGTTTTTTGGTCTGGCTGAAGAACGTAAGGGCCATCGAACCTGTGCGAATCCACAAAAAAGACTGGCGGGCGTGGGTCGTCCTAACAAAACAAGAAAATTTCGGCCTGTTGAAAATGGGGATTGTAAAAGAAGCCCAATAAAAGATTAAAGTTAGCGATTATCGCGATTTTTTCTTAAAAAACGCAATAATATCCTCTCTGAATCCGTCTGTAACTGTGCAATCGTGGGTTATCGGAACAAAATGGGGGCCTTATTTTAGTTGGAAGGAGTAAAAAATGCTGAAGAAGATTGTTCTTGTGTTCGCAATTCTGTGTATGGCGGCAGTTGTCCCACCGATGGCCGAGGCCGCGAAATACCAGCCACGGAACATCATACTGTTCGGATGGGACGGGGCGCAGCGAGACCATATCAACGAGTGCCTCAGCCGCAACGAGCTGCCAATCCTGCAAAAGCTGATTGACGAAGGTGCTTATGTGAAAATTGACATCGAGGGAGTTACCGACACTAAGGCCGGTTGGTCTCAAATCCTCACCGGCTACTATCCGGAAGTGACCGGCGTGTATAGCAACCGCAAGTATCAACCCATCCCGAAGGGGCTGAGTATCGGGGAGCGGCTGGAGAAGTATTTCGGCCCAGATAATATCGTCACACTTGCGGTGATTGGCAAGAAGGGCCACGTGGACGCCGCTTCACCTAAGAAGACCAAGGTCAAGACACCGGCTGAACAACGCAAGGCCAAGAAGCAAAGGGCCAGGAAAAAGCAAGCTGCCAACACCGCACAGCCCAAACCCAAGACGAAAAAGCCCCAGGGCGAGATCATCGAGGAAAACGGCGTAAAGTACCGTTTGGTGCCGGGCAAGCCGCACTACAACATGAGCCTCAACACAGACCTGTTTGAGAACGGCCTGAAGCTGGATGAAAAAGTCGGCACCCGGGCAATAGAACTGATTGAGAAGCACAAGGACAAGGCATTCTTCTTCTTTGTGCACTTCGCCGAAGTCGACCAAAAGGGCCACAAGTTCGGGGAGAACTCGAAGGAATATAACAATGCCTTAATCTCCAACGACACCTGGACCGGCAGAATTATGGACAAAGTCAAAGAGTTGGGACTGGCCGACAAAACGCAGTATTACATTACGGCCGACCACGGGTTCAATGAGGACGGAAAAGGGCACAGCTTTGCTCCCTACGTTTTCCTGGCCACGAACAACAAGAAAGTCAATCGCAACGGCCGAAGGCAGGACGTGGCCCCTACTATTCTGGAGGCCTTCGGGCTGGATCTGAACAAGATCGAGCCGCCGCTTGATGGCATTTCGCTAACTAAGCCGGACAAGCGTCCGCCAGCGAAGATCGGCCCGGCGAAGAAGGCCAGCAGAAAGCAAAAGGCAACGCAAAACAGAACGGCCAGGAAAACAATAACAAAAAGCAGGTCATGAGCCTGTTAAGAAAACGCAATACAAGTGAAAACTAAAAAAACAGTAAAAATTCAATTTGGAAAGGAGCAAGAAATGTTAAAGAAAACTATGTTGGGCATTGTGGCTCTACTTTTGCTCGTTGGAGCTGAAAATCTATTCGCCCAGGAAAGACAGGAAAGAAGGGACAGGCCTAAAGCAGAGCAAGAACAAAAAGGCCAGGTGGAACAGCTTCGCAGACAAAGAGCAGGTGAAGAAGCTGGTCGCAGAGATGTGGAGGGTATGCAGCAGAGGCGACGGCAAAGGGCAGTTAGAGAAGCCAAGCCTGAGCGTGTGAAGGCTTTGCAGCAGAAGCCCCAGCAGCTTCGTCCAGGCCAGGTTCGGCCTATGCAAGAGGGTTCTGACAGATTGTTAGACGAACTTACAAAGGCCTATCGGGAAAACGACAGGGAAAAGATGGGGCAATTAATCAGGAAGATGCATCAGTTCAGGCAAAAAGTGAGAAAAGCAAGGAGTGCTCCTGTTGAAGCGAGAAGAGATTTCCCGGGCAGACCTCGTCTGGACGTGCCGCCATCCGAAGAAGTAGTCAGGCCGATGCCGCCGGTCAGAGGTATGGGCGGCTGGGGACGAGGTTTCCAGGGCAGAGGTATGAGAGGATGGGGTCAAGGATTCCAAGGCAGAGGTATGGGCGGCTGGGGACGAGGTTTCCAGGGCAGAGGAATGGGCCGACGGGGGCAAGGCTTCCAGGGCAGAGGTATGGGAGGACCGGGACGAGGTTTCCAGGGCAGAGGTATGGGCGGCAGGGGTCGAGGTTTTCCGGCGCCATGGTGTCCGTGGCTTCAGGACCCAGTACCAGAGATGGATTAGGCAAAAAGAGATTCTTGCTGACAGTTGACGCATTACCGAAGAGGACAACTGAAAAGATGACTTGAACACTATTCAGCAAAAACAATCCAGCCACAAAGCAACTGGATGTGTATCCGTCAGATGCACATCCATTTTTTATATGGAAAGCAAAGACCGGACAGCATACTACCCCGTGGTATTATTCAGCGGCTATACTACGGCCAATCGCTGGGATAGTAGACGGATTCGGGCTGAATGCCAAACCTTCTGCGCAGCTCTTCTACGAGTACCTGTGTCCTTCGTTTCTGTGAATCAGTCGGGTGAGCGGTTTTGCCGTCAGCTATAACGCAGATACGGATAGTCTGGCCACTGCCGTACCAGGTTCGGCCCGATATGATAGACCACTGTCTTTGCCATTTTTCGGTCGGTTGTATTTGGCCGTCGCCACCGCCGAGACCGTTACAGATGACAAAGTGGCAGTTGATATCCTCGGTACTGGCCAGGCCGCCCAACGATGCTAACTGTTCAATATTACCAGCTTTGGTGCCGCTATAGTAAATTTCGATGCGACCCCAGCGTCCAGGAGACTGAGAGGTGCGAGAGCGAATAGCCTTTTCGACAGGGTCAAGATTATGAAGATAATAGCTTGAAAGAGAAAACAGACCAGCAGAGGGATGATTATCACCCAAGGCCATTAAGACCATTGCCCCGGCTGTCATTGAAACCAGCAGCGCTGCTAAAACTTTGGCCACCCTTGGCTGATTTGACATCGTCCCATCCTTGGGGGGCTCCTATTTTTCCGCTGCAAGCAAACTAAGTGCAGGCAAAAAGGACCCCGAAAACAGCTCACATACAAATGACTACCCAAAGCAGTCATTATTTTCTATCCTATTATCGACACTTGTCAATAGAATACTCCAAATTTTGCAAAAAATTTTGCAATTTAAATATGGCGATTGCCCGGGTTCCCGCTTCATAACAAATTGCGAAATTCGGCCCTGCCAAACACGATAAAGTACACTTGGAGTCGCCGGGACATTGACCTGAACGGCCAAAGCTCTCGAAGAGTCAGAAAAGCTTGACGAAATGCACATGCTCTGATAAAAAAGCGGATATCAAATTGCTAAAGGCTGGTTATCTATATCTGAATTCGACATTGTAAAAAGTTGTAACATTCGACAAGCCGTGATGGACAGTGCGACGCGCGGCGCCGGGCGACCGCTATGCAGGAAACGAACGTAAACAAGAGCGAATCTCTTCAGAATGCAAAGGACAAGAAGAAGGTACTAATCTTTGTCGTTTGTTATAACGCCGAAAAATGGATCGAATCGGTCCTTGACCGCATCCCAGACGACTTGCTGAACAACAAGAATTTTTCCACCGAGATTCTGGTCATCGACGACCAATCACCGGACCGAACCTTTTACGCAGCCGATGATTACGCCCGCCGACGACCGGAAATCAAAATCAACGTTTTGTATAATCCAAAAAACCAGGGCTACGGTGGCAATCAGAAAATCGGCTATTGCTATGCTATCAAGAAGGGCTTTGATGCCGTTGTCCTGTTGCACGGAGACGGCCAGTATGCACCTGAGTATCTTGGCCAGATGATACAGCCAATCCTTGATGGGGAAGCCGATGCAGTTTTCGGCTCCCGAATGATTCGCCGGCTGGACGCTCTGAAAGGGCGAATGCCGCTTTACAAGTGGATCGGAAACCAACTGATTACCGGCATCCAGAACCGCATTATGAAATCCCGCCTGTCGGAGTTTCATAGCGGATATCGAGCCTACAACACAAAAGCCCTCGCTTCCATTCCGTTTGAACATAATTCCAACTACTTTGACTTTGACACAGACATCATTATCCAGCTTTTAGACACCAAAAAAAGCATTAAGGAAATCCCCATTCCTACTTTCTATGGCGACGAAATATCCAGAGTCAACGGTATCAAATATGCGATGCGCATCGTCAACGCATGTATTCTGTCCAGGATAATGAGGCTCGGAATCTACTATCATCCAAAGTTTGATTATGAACGCAGCTCGATGTCTTCTTATGAGTCGAAACTGGGCTACCCCAGTTCGCATCAGCTTGCGCTGGACCGAGTAAAACCCGGCTCAACAGTGCTGGACATCGGCTGTGGCCCGGGGCTTATGGCTGAACAACTCGCGGCCAAGAATGTAAAGACCATCTCCATCGATAGAGAGATCCAGGAGAAGGCTCGTAAAAACTCCTGGAAATGGCTCGAGGTCGACCTCCAACAATACGATTTTGCCGATGATTTCGGCGAGGTGGACTACGTTTTGCTATTAGACGTTATAGAGCATATGAAATCACCAGAGCGGCTTTTGCAGCTTCTACGAGAACGTTACAGCCGGTCATGTCCGGAGGTTCTAATTACCACGGGCAACATAGGCTTTTTTGTTGTTCGTATCGGCTTGTTTTTGGGCAGCTTTAACTATGGTCGCCGTGGGATACTGGATATGGACCATAGCCGTTTGTTCACGTTTTCGACTCTTCGCCGGACGTTGGAGCTGTGTGACTATGAGGTTGTCTCGGTTCATGGTATACCGGCACCGTTTCCGCTGGCGGTGGGTGAAGGCTGGCTTTCGCGTTTTCTTTTGTTTTTGAATCGGGTGCTAATTTTTGTTAGCAAGGGCTTGTTTTCGTATCAGATTGCCATTATCGCCAGACCCCTGCCGACTTTGGAACATCTGCTGGAAGACGCTCACGAAGCCAAGAAGCAGAAGCTCAGCGACCCCGCTTAGCCGGAGGGCTAAACATAGTGAGTCCAGAAAAGCCAAGCAAACGCCAGAGGCGACGAAAAGTAACCCACCAATGGCGGGCTGCTGAGGATAAAGTGCTCGCCTCTCAGGACCGCCTACGCCCGTGGTCAAAACTTCTTCTGCCTGTGGCCGTGTTCTGCTGGCCTGTTCTCTATCTGTTTCGCCACGTTTTCCCAATAAACGGCCAATATGCCGCCATAGGTAACGATTTTATTCTTCTATACTATAAATATAAAGTTTATTTGTTAGCCTGTCTTGCCAACTTTCATTTCCCCCTCTGGTCGCCAGCCGAAGGCGCAGGATATCCATTTTACACCAATCCGTTCACCCAGGCCTTTTATCCGCTCAACCTTTTGCTTGTACTTTAGTACAAAATCTCAGGAGGATACAATCCACTGGACTATCAGTTTTTTACGGTCATCGGCATCTCGATATTCGCGCTGGGTCTTTTCATGTGGCTGCGGCTGATAAGCACCAACCTAAGGGCTGTGGTTTTCAGCGTGCTCATAATGTCAGTAAGCTTCAAAGTCACAGAAATGATAAGATTCCCCAATGCTGTCCACACAGCAGCCTGGTATCCCTAGATTCTTTACGCTTTGACCAGAATTTTACTGAGCAAGTCGTTGAAAGACGCTATAGTCGGTGGAATTCTGCTAACATTGTTCCTGATATGCCTGTTCACGGGCGGTTATCCCTATTACGTCTACTACGGCATTTTTCTATTTATACCTTACCTGCTCACATTTTTAGCCAAGCCACTGCGCCAGCGTTTGTTCGGGCCTTACACAATAAACTGGAGGCGCGCGTTCGCAACCTTCATATTGGCGGGCGGTGCAGCGCTGTTGATTTGCGCCCCGTATTTGGTCGGGATTAAACACCTGATGGTGGAAATAATAGACCGTGCCGGAAAAGATTTTGATTATTCCACCTCTCATATATTCAACTTCGAGGACACATTAGGCAGCCTTGTGTATCCGCCTGCAGCATCCGTAGAGGAGTGGTATTTCTTTAGCATTGCCGGGCTTTTAATGATTCTGCTGTATATGTTTATGGGTAAAACAGTCAACTATAAGGACAAAGGAAAAGGACTCGGAAAAGAAACTCCAAGACGGCAAAGAAACGGATATGGAACTGCTTTTTGGAACTTTCAAATCGGTTCGGCTTGCGCCGGGCCGACACCGAGTAAAGTTCTGCTATCAGCCGGGACTTATTTGAGCAAAAGTATTGGGTTTGGCCATAACAATAGTATGGCCAATGCCAAGGGACATCCCGCCAGGGGGCGTCCCCCTTGGGACTTTCGGGAAAGCACTTGACTAAACACACTTGTTCTGCGATAAAAACGAGTGCCACGTTAGGCTTATTATAAAACCGTAGATTATCACGCGGGTTGAAAACCCAAACGGTGAATTGCCGGTGTTGATGATGTAAAAAACAGGAGAAAAAAATGGCAACAGAATTTCGTCCGTTATCTTCCGAGGAAATTGCCAGGCTAACCGAGCAAGGCTGCAGTTGTGCCGACTGGTCGAAGGTCGAGGTTGCCGAGGGCTTTGACCCGACAAAAGTAAAATCGACGCATTTTTCAGGTTCCGTAAAGCTGGGCGCGTTTGGGGGGGACGTGTCCTTTTTCGGCGGCTTTACTAAGCCGGCAGGGATCAGCAATGCAACAATCCACAACTGCACAATCGGCAATAATGTATACATAAATCAAGTAAGAAACTACATCGCCAACTATACAATCGAAGATGACGTTATAATAGACAATATTGACCTGCTTGCGGTGGAAAGTGAAAGCTCATTTGGCAACGGTACCGAAATTGCAGTTGTCAATGAAGCCGGCGGCCGAGAAATACCGATTTATGACCACCTGTCCGCCCACACCGCTTATATAATAGCTTTTTACCGTCACCGGCCGAAAGTAATTGAAATCCTGAAAAAAATGATAGCCGACTATACTGCCTTGGTCACTTGCTCTACGGGCCTTGTGGCAAAAGGGGCAAAACTTATCAACTGTCGAATTATCAAAAACGTTAAAGTAGGTCCCTCAAGTGTCATTGAAGGAATAAACAGACTGGAGAACGGCTCAATCAATAGCTGTCCGGAAGACCCTGTTTATATCGGGCCCGGCGTCTTTGCCGAAGACTTCATTTTCTGCAGCGGCACAAAGGTCACCGACGGCACAATAATAGCAAGATGCTTTGTAGGCCAGGGGACGGTATTAGCCAAGCAGTATTCCGCGGAAAACTCGGTATTCTTCGCCAACTGCGGAGGTTTCCACGGTGAGGTCTGCTCGATATTTGCGGGGCCTTACACCGTAACACATCACAAATCCACGCTGCTGATTGCCGGGCTTTTTTCCTTTTTGAACGCCGGCAGCGGCACCAACCAGAGCAATCATATGTACAAACTGGGGCCTGTACATCAAGGCGTAGTCGAGCGCGGCTGCAAAACCGCCAGCGATTCATATATGCTCTGGCCCGTAAAGGTCGGGGCCTTTACCGTCGTGATGGGAAGACACTATAGAAACTCAGATACTTCCGATTTGCCCTTTTCATACCTGATTGAGCACGAAGACGAAAGCAATCTTGTCCCCGGCGTGAATTTACGCAGCGTCGGTACCGTCCGAGACGCTCGAAAATGGCCGAGACGCGACAGACGAAAAAGTCCAAAAAACCTCGACTACATAAATTTCAGACTTTTAAGCCCCTATACAATTCAGAAAATGCTCAACGGCTGCCAGCTGCTTGAGAACCTTAAAACAACGTCCGGCAAAAGCACCGAATACTATACCTACAACAATGTCAGAATCAAGAGCTCCTCGCTGGACAGAGGCATAAAATTCTACCAGATGGGCATTGATAAATTCCTAGGCAATTGTCTGATTAAACGACTGGAAAACAAACAACTTAACAACGTTGACGAACTTCGAGCGGTACTACAGCCGGAAACCAATGTAGGGCCGGGCAAGTGGGTGGACCTGGCCGGCCTGTTCGCCCCGGAACAAGCGGTGCAAAAGTTGCTCTCCGATATTGAAAGCGGTGCTATCAGGCAGCTGTCAGATGTATCAGAGGCTTTCCGCTCCATGCATAGCAGATACGAAGCGTATGAGTGGGCCTGGACAGCAAATGTCCTGCAGCAGCGTCTGTCAAAAATAATCGACAAAATAACAGCAGACGATATCATTGAGCTAACAACACGATGGAAAAAAGCCGTCGTAGAACTCGACCACACTCTCTTTGATGATGCCAAAAAGGAATTTGCCGCTACCGCTCAAATCGGATACGGTCTCGACGGCGATGAAAAAACAAAACATGTCGATTTCACAGCGGTGAGAGGAATACTTGAAGAAGATAGTTTCGTTTCTGAAATCGAACAGCATATAACCAGCAAAACGACGCTCGGCGACGAACTCATCAGCCAAATGGAAAACCTGCGTCAACAACCACATTTGACAAGGAGAAATTTATGAGAGTCATCATTGAACCAAATTATGAATTAGCAAGCAAATGGGCCGCCAACTATGTTGCCAAAAAGATAAATGAATCCGGCCCGACCGACTCGAAACCTTTTGTTCTGGGCTTTCCCACAGGCTCCTCGCCGATAGGGATGTACAACAAGCTGGTGGAGCTTTGCAAGGCAGGAGTAGTTTCATTCAAGAATGTTGTTATCTTTAATATGGATGAATATGTCAATCTTCCCGAGGACCACCCTGAAAGCTATCATTCATTTATGAATAAATATCTCTTCAGCCACATTGATATTCCAAAAGAAAACATCAATATTCTTAACGGTAATGCGCCGAACCTGGAAGCCGAGTGTGCGAGCTATGAAGAAAAAATCAAAAAAGCAGGCGGCGTCAAGCTTTTTGTCGGCGGTATAGGTCCAGACGGTCACATAGCGTTTAATGAGCCTGGCTCGTCACTGTCGTCGAGGACACGCATTAAAACACTGACTTACGACACTATCGTGGCCAATTCACGATTCTTTGACGGCGACATCAACAAAGTACCGAAAACCGCTCTGACAGTGGGAGTAGGAACCGTTATGGACGCTGAGGAAGTCCTGATTATTGTCAACGGGCATAATAAGGCCCGCGCCTTAAGACACGCCATCGAAGAGGGCGTAAATCACATGTGGACAATCAGTGCCCTGCAACTGCATCCTAAAGGTATCATTGTCTGCGACGAAGAAGCAACAACAGAGCTAAAGGTGGGCACCGTAAAATACTTCAAAGACATAGAATCGGCCAATCTCGACCCGGCTACCCTCTTGAAAGGTCTCTCGTAACTTTTGCCTCGCAAATTGAGCAACGGTTACGGACGAGGAGCTACGGGCGGAGGCTCTTTGCCGGGTGGATAAACGATTTTCGCCTCGGCCCTGATTTGCACGAGATACTTTTGAAAAAGTCCGCTTTGCTTTCTTCTCTTCAGCGTCCTTTTGATCTCGTCCCTGGCCTGCTCAAATGTTTTACGACTGACCTCCTTACGGTCGGTAACCTTTATTATATGATATCCGAGCCAGGTTTCTACAACATCACTGACCTCGTTGACTTTTAATGCAAAAGCGGCTTTTTCAAAGGACGCATCCCATGCTCCTCTGGGTTTAAAACCCAAATCACCACCTTTCGCTTTGGAGACACAATCCGAAGTTGCTTTGGCCAATTCGGCAAAGTCGGCTCCCTCTTCGACCTGCTTCAGAAGGTCCTGAACCTTTGCCAAGGCTTTGGCCTTAGCTTCATTCGGGTCGATGTTAGGGCCGGTCATTTCCGGCCTTATAAGAATATGGCTCACTTTGACTTGTTCAGGTGTTTCAAACCGTTTTATATTTGCTGTATAAAAGTTATTAGCATCGTTTTCTGTAATTTTTAGCTGACCACCAAATTCGGCCTCGACTAATTTCCCCAGCTTGACACCCCACCGGATCCGTTGTTCCCACACATCATAATTCATGCCACGGTTCTGCAGCATTCTCTTGAACTCTTCTACTGACATCCCCTCCTGAGCGACTTTCTCGTTGACCTGAGCACGCACATCTTCCTCAGTGATGGTTATTTGGGCTGCTTTCGACTTTTCATCTATCAAGTGCATCGCAATCCTTCTGTCCAATATTAGTCGCCTGATTTGTTCCTTGTTCTGCTGCGGCTTTTGTGCAGTAATCTTCTTAATATCCGCTTCTATAGCTGTTTCCATAATCGCCACGCCATTAACAGTAACAGCCACATCGTCAGCCACTGCTTTCGATAACTCATTTGGCTCAACAACCTTCGTGTCAACCTGGGTAGGGGCTTTCGGTTCGGGTCGCTCGGTCTCAGTAGAGGGTTCCTTTCGGCATGAAAGACTAAAAGTAATACTAAATATTATAAGACAGGCTGAAATCGTAAGATATCTATTCATACTTGCTACCTTTTCTTATAAGTTAAAAAGTCAAATACTTCACCAACCACGAAAGAGCTATTATTTCACTAAAAACCGAAAGTGTCAACATTTAAAGCTTAAATGCTGCCACTATGCCACTATCCGAGAATTAATTGACTTATGTGAGCAATTTACTAAAATATTGGTTCGTGACTCGCGATTTGTATTACTAATCGCGAAATCCACAATACGAAAACGAATTCAGAAACTGGTAGGTTCCGAGTCGTGTCTGAAAAAAAGGAAAGCTGCGGATTATTCGGCATTTTTGGTGATGAGGACGCCGTTCAAAAGACCTATTTCGGTCTGCATAGTCTTCAGCACCGTGGTCAGGAATCAGCAGGAATCGCCTCCAGCGACACTGACTTAATCCGGTGCCACACCGGTATGGGGATGATAAGCAGGGTCTTTCGCAGCGGGTCGGGCCTGTTAGAAAAATTGGCTAATCCAATAGCGATCGGCCATGTGCGGTATTCAACGACGGGTGCCAGCAAGGCCGTTAACAGTCAGCCGCTTTTGGCCGAGTACTCCCGCGGACAGGTGGCAGTAGCACATAACGGCAATCTCACAAATGCTTCACTGCTGCGGGATGAATATGAGGCACACGGCAGTATCTTCAAATCAACAGGCGATACCGAAATAATCATTCATCTGCTTGCAAAGCCGACCCATGCTGCCAATCCCGACCCGTTGGCACATGTATTGAATCACCTTCAGGGAGCATACTGCCTGCTGTTGCTGTTTGCTGACCGGATTGAAGCGGCCCGGGACCCTTACGGCATCAGGCCTTTATGCATAGGCCAAACCGAAAAAGGAAGCTTCGTCGTGGCCAGCGAAACCTGTGCTCTCGATGCCATAGAGGCAAAGTTCATTCGCGAAGTCGAACCCGGTGAAATCGTTCGGCTCGACAAAGACGGCCTTTCCAGCAGATTTTTCGTCAAGCCGGGCGATGTCACGCCGGCACACTGCATCTTTGAGCACATCTATTTCGCCAAACAAAACTCACACTTCTTTGGTGAAAACGTGCATGAGTTTAGAAAAAAACTTGGAAGACAACTGGCAATAGACCACCCAGCCAATGCCGACGTAGTAATACCGGTGCCGGACTCAGGAACATCAGCGGCAATAGGGTACGCAGAACAAGGCAAACTGCCTTTCGATATGGGAATTATCAGGAGCCATTACATAGGCAGAACATTTATCTCGCCAGACCAACAATTAAGAGAGCTGGAGGTCAGACTCAAGCTGGCGATAGTGAAAGAAGTCGTCTGTGGAAAGCGCGTCGTCGTGGTAGACGATTCAATCGTTCGCGGCACAACCACAAGAGGCAAGATTAGAACGCTGCGTCAGGCAGGTGCAAAGCAAATCCATATGCGAGTGAGCTGCCCGCCAATCAGGTTCCCCTGTTTTTACGGCGTGGATTTCCCCACCAAAAAGGAGCTGCTGGCAAATAATCGCAACCTGGAGCAAATAAAAGATTTTCTTGAAGTGGACAGTGTTGGTTATCAGTCGCTGGAGGGAATGCTGTCCTGTGCGGCGCTGCCGAAGGACCACTATTGCACAGCCTGCTGGACCGGCAAATATCCAATCCCGGTAGATATTGCGTTTAACAAGTTTGCTATGGAGCACCATCAGATGCACATGTTCGATAAAGATAGTACATAGCATCAACTATAAAGCGAAATGCAAGATACAAAAAACATCAGCTACGAACAATCCGGCGTGAGCATCGATGCCGGCGACGAGATGGTTCGGCAAATACAGTCCTTCGTTGCCAGCACATTTGGGCCGCGAGTTATTGAATCCGAGAACGCCTTTGCCGGGATGTTTCGGCTCGACTACGATGAGAAACTCTTCAAGAGAAATTACAAAAATCCGGTACTGGTCGCCTGCACCGACGGCGTAGGCAGCAAAGTTAAATTAGCCGGCAAAATAAAAAAGTTTGACACCGTAGGCATTGATTTGGTGGCGATGAACGTCAATGATATGCTCGTGCAGGGCGCCGAGCCGTTGTTCTTCCTCGACTATCTGGCTGTCAATAAGCTGGAGCCGAAGATAATCACCGAGATGATAAAGGGCGTCTCCGCCGGCTGTCGCATGGCTGATTGTGCTCTGATAGGCGGCGAAACCGCCGAAATGCCCGATACTTACAGCAAAGGTGACTTCGATATGGCCGGATTCGCTGTCGGCATAGTCGAGCGGAAAAAAATCATCACGGGCCAATCAATCAGAAAGGGTGATGTAATACTCGGCCTGGCCTCAAGCGGCCTGCACAGCAACGGCTATACGCTGGTTCGCAATATCTGTTTCAAGAAAGCCACTCTGAAAATGACTGATTCTCTGGACGAGCTGGACGGCGCCGTGCTGGGTGACGTGCTACTGGAGCCGACGCGAATTTATGTCCGGCCAATTGTGAAACTGCTCTCGAAGTACAAGGTCAAACGCATTGTACACGGTATGGCGCACATCACGGGCGGTGGACTTGTTGGAAATATTCCGAGGATTCTGCCGAAAGATTGCAATGCGGTCATTAGAAAACCGAGCTGGCCGGTGTCGAAGATATTCGCGTTTCTGCAAAAGATAGGCCCTGTCGAAGAAAACGAGATGTTCAGAGTCTTCAATATGGGGATAGGCTTCGTGCTGATAGTGGCGGAGGACTTCGCCAATTCGATAGCTAAAAAACTCTCGCGTTTCGGCGAGAAGGTCTATAAAATAGGCAGAATCACAACAGGGACAGGCAAAGTAATCCTTAAATAGCTTATGGATGACAAAATGCGGCAACAAAACGACTTAGCAGCGTCGCTAAGCTCTCTGAATGAAAATCACACATCACAAAGGAGGCAAATATGAGCGGCATTTGTGGAGTAGTCTCAAAGAACGACTGCGCAGAAACCCTTCTATACAGCACAGATTACCATTCGCATCTGGGAACCGAGTACGGCGGCCTGGCGGTGCTCGGTGAAGACTTCACACGCCAGATTCACGACGTGAGCCAGAGCCAGTTCAAGTCAAAATTTTACGATGACTACAAACGTATGAAAGGCAACAAGGGAATCGGCGTTATCAGCACGTCCGAGGAACAGCCGATTTATCTGAATTCAAAATTCGGGCCCTTCTGCATAGTTACCAACGGAATCATAGGAAATATCGGTGAGCTGGCGGCAAAGCTGTTAAAGAAAGGGCTTTCTTTCACAGAGGTCAGCGAAAAAACTGTCAATACCACGGAGCTGATAGCAAAACTAATCAGCCAGGGAAGCGACCTAGTTGACGGCATAGAGAAAATGTTTGATGCTATAGAGGGCTCCTGCTCACTTCTGTTACTCAACCGGGCCGGCATATACGCAGCAAGAGACAGATTTGGATATACACCACTTATCATAGGCAAGCGGGAAGATGCATGGGCGGTCACGAGTGAAACTTGCGCATTTCCAAATAACGACTTCGAGATAACAAAATACCTCGAACCGGGAGAGATAATCCTGATAAATGAAGATGGCATAATGCAAAGAAGGTCAAGCAAAGGAAATATAAACCAAATTTGCGCATTTCTCTGGATATACACCGGCTTTCCTGCGTCAAGCTATGAAGGGATAAACGTAGAAATAGTCAGGGAAAGATGCGGCCGCTGCCTTGCAAAACACGACAAGGATATTAATATCGATGTTGTATCAGGAGTTCCCGACTCCGGAGCCGCCCACGGATTAGGCTATGCGATGGAATCCGGCAAACCGTTCAGACGGCCGCTCGTCAAATATACGCCGGGATACGGCAGAAGCTATACGCCACCATCACAGCAGACACGCGACCTCATCGCAAAGATGAAACTCATCCCCATTAAAGAAGTTATCAAGGACAACAGCATCGTTGTTTGCGAAGATTCTATCGTCAGGGGAACGCAGCTTAAGAACTTCACCATAAAGAAACTCTGGGATTGCGGCGCAAAGAAAATACACGTAAGACCCGCCTGCCCGCCACTGATGTTCCCATGCAGGTTTAACCTTTCCACACGCTCCATCCACGAGCTTGCTGCCCGCAAAGCCATTCGCAGTCTTGAAGGCCACGACCTCAAAGACGTGTCGCAATATGTAGACACTAACAGCGAAAAATACAAAAAAATGGTCGAATGGATTAAGAAGGATTTGGATGTTACGACACTGCGATATCAGACTGTGGATGATATGATTGCGGCCATCGGGCTGCCCCGGGAAAAGCTCTGTCTGTATTGCTGGACGGGTGAATGCCCAAAACAAGCGCGTCCAAAATCGGCGATAGATATCGTGGATATAAAGAAGCCCGCCGCGAAGAAACCAAGAGAAACAAAGGTTTCGCTCTGACCGGGACGTCACAATATATCTCTAAAATTAACAGGGCGTGACTTGTGAATTGAAAATCAAAAGTCACAAATCCAAAATTAGGTTAGCTAAGCTCGCTGCATCCGCAGGCATTTATGTCGCCTTTGCTATCTGTCTGTATCAGCCGCATTTCAAAAAGTTCGACCCGCTCCAGTACCTTGTGATTGTAAATGTTTGCCTGGCAGCTCTGGGCTGTTTTGTGCTGAGTCGACGGTGGGTATCTTCGTTTGCTGGCTCGTTTTTTGCAGGGGCCATCTACGGATTCGGACCATTTGGGCTTTGGCTGTCCGGCTTCCACCTATCGGTTGGCCTGTTGGCAGCAAGTATACCGTGGCTGCTTTGCCCAGCTGCGCTCTGCTCGAAAAGAAAGTGGCTGTGGATAAGCGTGCCGCTCTCAACCCTGCCGTTTTTGGCGATATGGCTTGCCTTCCAGGTTTCTGTCCACTACCGCCTGTTCCCAATTCCAATACACACTAAGTTACATTTAGTCGACTCAGCCGGTCTTTTTGCTCCGCTCGTCGCGCTTGAGAGAACGATGCCTCTGGTCGGCTTTTACCATGTCCCTATAGCTGCACTGGTGATGGGTTTGGCTATGCTGCTCAAGGCTCGGCGGTTCGGCATAATGGTAATCTTGGCCACCGGCACAATATTGGCTTTCTGCAACCCTTTTTTCAACATCAGCCCAATTATCTGGCTTACCATCCCGATACTGTGCTGCTCGGTCGTCATTGGGGCGGGGATACAGGGATTCACACTGGCTGGCTTCGCCGACAGAAAATGGGTACTGTTTACCACAGGGATTATGGCGGCCCTTGCCATTATTACCCTGCTTTTGGCGATAAAATACGACAATCTATTTGCAGGGCTTGGAGCAAAATATGCAAGGCTTCTTGTGCAAACAGCAAAAATGTATATACTCGGTGCAATTACGACAAGCGTGATATTCTTTATGGCACGTGCGAAACTGCGGCTCGCTGCACTGCGGTGGGTCATTCTCTCTCTGGCAATGGCCGCGGACATACTCTTCTGCGCAAGTTTTATCGCATACAGGGTTCTCTAAGAGTCCCTTAGATACCGCAGAGAGTATCCGCACACAGGCATCGCGTTATGAAAAAGTTTCCCGCTCAATTTGTCCGAGGTAGAATCGGCCGTCTCTCTGCATAAAATTAATGATAGCATCGAACTGTTGGTCTATAAAACGGGTTTCATTCGAGACCAATGCTATCCCAATAACTGCACTCCTCTTTTGGTCCTGATGGTCAACCTCCGAAACGGAGACGTTGAACCTGCTCTTCAATCGACCTATAACGCTTTTGACGATGCCTCTCTTTTCTTTGAGTGAAGCCACCCCCTGCAAATGAAGCTGAACTTTCATCACGCCGATAATCATATTCGACTCTTGATACTCGATATCCTGTTCTGCCTCAACGCCCCTGCGACATCGAGCTGCGAGAAGACAATATCACAATCGCCTGCACATGTCAAGGGTTCGAGTTTTGAGTTTATAATGGCCAGACAGTGAGTCGAATGCGAACACTGATTATCAAGCATCAAATCATGCTTTCACTTCCGCTACGATTTGTCGAGTCTGGGGTGATTGTAGCTTTTGGGCTTGTTTGAAGGATGCGACGGATGATTCGTTCTGTTTTTTGAAGAACTCATTGCCGGCGATAATCTCCTGCAGGGCCTTCGACTTTGTCCTGGCCTGCTTTAAGAACCGAACCGCCCTTGTGCCGTACACTCCGCCCAGCAGAGCACAGATGCCGATACCCAGCTCAAGCGCGTTATCGGCAACCTGCCAAGCATCGGGCCGTTCTGCCGACTCGACCAGAGCTGTCCGTCCAAGCTGCCAGCTCGACTCGCTAAGTATCTGCTCTGCGGTATCAGCCTGCGGCAACTCTTCAGGCAGGCCGTAGTAGGAGGTAATGGCCCTGCTCTGAAGCCGCGACAGCTTGGTCAATGCCTGCAATTTTCCCGATGTCGCCTCGTCTTCGGCTGTCACCGCAGCAATCGCCGCCGTCCGGCTGTGCAGCCAGGCATTTTGCTTTTGAGCCTCGCCCGGTGCAAAACGCAAACTATCACAGCCAGCCAATAGAAAGAACAGTACAATTAGAATCGCCAAAATCCGTCTCATTATTTCTCTCCTTAATTTTAGATGAATTTTACATTTTTCCGCTATAATACTGCTTTGAGTTCGGTACAGGAAATTCGCATATGGACATAGCAAAAACATTCAAAGCCAAGACTATATTGTTGTGGTAAAAAGTGGCAGAGTACACTGAGGCACAGCGAATTTTAAGATTGTCATAGCCTCGAAAAAAATATCTCTATGAGCCTTTGTAGAGAAACGCTCGAAATTTAGGATGCTTTTTAAAACCGCTACAAACTTAAAAAAAGTAACTGCATCATCTGGTAACAATCAAGCTATGCAACTCTATTCAACTACCACTGTGGATTACCAACCCCGATCTAAAAGAGTTTATACTGCTTTATCGAAAAACATGTCGACGTTATGGAACACGGATAACCTTTATACCTCCGCGTTTGAGTATTTCACCAGTCACTCCTTCTCTGTCACAGGAAGGACTCCCGCCCTTTAAGTAGGCCCGGCGAGCACCTACAATTTTCGCAATCTCCAATGTGTACCTGGCACCATTGACATGAAATCTGGTTACATCTTGTCCTGTTTCCAGTGCGATGATTCGCAGTTTGCCATCAAGAACCTCTGCTCCGCTGCCTTTGAGCTTTTCACCCGTTCTGGGTGTTGGCATACCTCCAAGCTGTTCCGGACAGATGGGAACAAGAATATACCTTTTCTTCAGACGCTCGATTAGTTTCTCGCGTTTCTTCGGTTTGTGTCCATGCCAACGACACGGAATCCCAAGCAAACAGGCACTGATAAGAACAGGTTCGAAATTGATTCTGCAATCAAACAGGTAGCCCTCGCAACCTTGGCTCTTGCTTGCCATATTATTAACTCTCCAAGATGATACGACGCCAAAACCTATGACGCCAGCCCATACAAAACTTTAGTCGAAAACACTTACCACACCGAATACAGCCCTTGATTCGCAGAGTTTTGGTAGCTCGGTCAAACTGTCGACATGGGAAGCATTCTACCATACAAAATCCGCAGTCCAAACAGTTAATCATTCTTTTGATCAGTTTATCAGCGATTCTTTCAGGAACATTCCAAAATCGAATTTCATTACCTATCCTAACCCATCTGCCGTCTACAGGCTTCAGATGCTTCGTTGCTATCCAATCGGATTTGCGGATATGGTAAACTAATGCACCTGATGTTAATCGATATTTTATAGCACCGATAACATCCTGTTCTTTCTGTCTACGCCAATGAACAAAGCCGTGACGTATCAGTTTCTCTTCCCGGGTTTTGTATTCAGATGCAAGTCCACTTTTGTCTATTAGCCCACTATCGAAAAGCAGTTTCTCTATATATGCGTAATATTGCTTACACACTTGAGGATAACGCTTCTCGCTATATGCTTGTCTTCTCCGATCAGATGTGTAGCAGCAAATACAGTAGGTACGATCCATATGTTCGTAAATTGGATTGAGAGGCAACCCATATCGCTCTTTAATAACTTCGATGATTTCTTGCTTTGTAAAACCCAACATTGGGTTAAAACAAGGAAGGTCGAGTCTTCTATAAAGTTCTACACCATCATGGAATTTGTGACTATACTCGCTACCGGACATACCACGAAACATCACACCTTCCATTGGACCCCTAGCGCCCTTGCGTCTAAGCCAATCCAGAAGTGCCGTGCCAACGAGCATTGGCACACACCACGCGTCGAGAAGAGTTAGGAATCCGATTCCTCGTTCTGTCAGTTCGAAATATTCGAGAAATGGCTTCAGAACCTCGACTGCAAATCCTCGATCCTTAATCTCCACGACATAATCAAGGTTCTCCGGAAACTCAAGGCTATGGTGTACATAGAGACATGGAAGTTTATCAGGTTCAATTGCTTCATATATCATCGCCGCCATAGCAAGGCTGTCCTTGCCGGTTGAGAACGCAATGAATGGATACGCAGATTCAAGCCTCGGATAAATCTGCCGTATCAATGCAATCGCGTTTTTCACTTTTGTTGTCAATGGTTTTTTCATTGTTAAAGGCCAATAACAGGCCAAACACTTCTCCTGCCGCTTTCGCGAAGTCCTTCTCATCTACCCCGTGTTTGCTAGCAAACTTTTTGATTGCTTTTTTGAGGTATTCTTTTGTATCCGCCGGAACTTTTACAGGTAAAAGTAAATACCTTGAAGCAAGCTTCGTTTTAAGTTGCTCTTCAAACGCTTTCCAATCGAACTTTCTTTGCCGTGTAAGCAATGCCTGGATCTCTGGTTGAGAATAACCAAGAGATGGCATATTAATTTTTTTGTGTTTCAATTCATATAGTACTCTTTGCAACTTTGGATAATCCCACCCGGCTAATTCCGCTGTTTTATTATCTGCGATTGCAAATGCCTTGCGGTGGACCTTACTTATTCCCAAGACTATGACAGGTACCGATTTCAACCCGATTTTCTTTGCAGCTTTCCATCGTGTATGCCCTGAGATGATGGTAAATTGTCGGTCACAGAGAATTGGTACGTTGAAGCCGAAGTTCTCGATGCTTTTGACCACAGCATTTACCGCTCCATCATTAATTCTGGGATTATCTTCCCAAGGCTTTAACAAGGATAAGTCTATATCTTGGACTTTCAGCATTGTACAGACTCCCTAATATCAGACTTGCCAATAGCGGCAAAGGGTGTTGGTTTTCCTTACCAATCAAGGCCTTAAATATCCATCCGCGATATCGGCCTTGGAAAAACGTTTCTCGAGCGCCCGCAGGCGATATTCGTAGGAAATGCTCGTTGCCGAAAGCAACTCCAGTTTTACATCAAAATTCTTTTGGCACTGCAGCAGCAGCGTCACATCGTGCTGCAGCAGGTCAAGCTGCCTCTGCAAATTAACCCAACTGCCCACAATTAAAGATGCCAGAAACACCAACTGAACCAGCACAGAGACATTTATCTGCCGACTAAACTCCCAGCTTCGTGGCTTTTCAAACTTGGCATCATTCATCTTGCTATTAGCTTCCACTCGTTTCTCTATATTTCTCATCTCTTCTGGAAAGACCCGCCCTAATCGCACCGGTTCAGATAAACGTCCCTCATCTTTTGTTTCTCGTATGTCATTTCCCATTTCACGGCTCCGCATAGAAAACGTTCTTGTCACCAACCCTAAGCATTGCCGCATACGTCCCCACCGACAGCGTTCCCTCTTGAAGAAACGACTCAGCCAGATTGACCGCCTGCATTTGCTGGCCGATTTCGACCGGCAGCGAGCCGGCATCACCTATCTCAACAGCTATAACGTTATAGACATTGTATGAGTTGAGGCTTTTTACCTTAACCGCCCAGCCGGATTCTCTTGCTCCGGGTGACGTAACAATCGACACCTCCCGCGTCTCCCGCGAACCTTCTCTGGCAAGCCGCTCCAGCACCTGCCGACCATTTATGCTCTCTGTCCCATTACTCATCACTTATGTATCCTTTTGCGAACGATTCTCAAATTCGTACACTGCTTTTCAAAATCCATCTGCACCCGTTCTATCCAGCTTGTACTTCGGTTGTCACTCTTACAACCCAGCAGGTCCCTGCTTTCCGGACTGGATGTCACCCTATCGCCGACTCTGTAATCAAAGACCAAATGCGGTGTCTGCACACGGGCGGTCTCGATGACCTCAGAGCCAGTCCGGGCTATTTTCCGCACGAATTCATACAACGCGGTAGAGTCATCCACCTCATCCGGAACACCCACCGTGTCATCGTTGACATTTGCAAAGATACTTCGGCCTGATACCTTGCGGTATTTGAACTGACGAGGAAGCGTAATTATATGCTCAACCACAGGTGTCGTTGAGCCGACAGGGCCATCTGCTACCACGCAACTTAACCTCTCTTCGCTGATTACTGATGCGGTTATTCTGAACTTCAAAACGCCCTTCAGAGCTGCTATCCAGGTGTTAGCGTCAAGCCGTTCACTGCTAAGCCACACTCCGCACTCATCGAGCAGGTTATTAAAAGCGTAAAGATACTGCCACCAATGCAAACCGTTATCAAACGATACCTGCAGAAAATAACCCAGCGAATTGCCCTGTTTGTCAGTGGTCAGAACCGGCCAAAAACGCCTGCGACGACGTGCAAAACTATCGCTCTCGAAAATCTTCGAAAAATCAACCGCTTCACCCCGATTATACGGAGCACCGCTATAATCGCCCGCCTCATTGAGGCACCACTTACGATACACATCCTTTACCTGGTGAAAATCAGGATTGGTCGAAGGCGAGAACTTATCATAATCGGTATCCTCATCAGCAGGGTCCCAGGCCTTTGCCAGTTCGAAAGTCGCTTCATAAATCTTGAAATCACCCTGTCCAATGTACTTATGTGTCACCGGCCAGAAATGTCTCCTGCTGCTCAGAGCCGCAATATTTGTCTTTGAGATGCTAAGATGTTCACCGGCCCGCTGGCAATTCAACTCAACCATTCTGCCTGTACCTTCTTTATAGAACACAATCGCCTGTCCCAGGCCGACTGGCACAAGCCGGGGGACAAATTTAAACTGTAAGCCAATTCTCTCGCAGCACCGATGCAGGGCTTCTAACAAAGATAATCCAGTAACATCAAGGTCACGTACTATCTGGATCTCGGTCAATGCCTGCAGCTGCTCAATGCCCGGTGTTTGCAATTGGCCGCCCACCAAATACTCAGATAACAGATATTCAATCACTTCCGCATAGCTCCAGAGCCTGCCTTGCGACGGTTCAGCACAAAAGGTTGTATAACTCTTTCCGTTAACTTCTATCGGCTTCGGATTGGCATTGGCCTTACCATCAGGATTAAATACAGTATCAACGCCAGCCAAAAACAAACTTGTGCTGTCTGAGTCGACCACCCGCTGGCCATAGACGGTGATGCGTTTTAGATTTGCGTTAAAATCTTTAGCAACGATTTCCACCCTTTCACCGTCGCGCCCTATCTCCGTCTCGATGCCCTCTATTTGACCCTCGAAGAGAGGCAGAGTAAAAGCTGCTGCGCCCGGCGGGATACCGTTATAAATTTGCTGGATGCAAACACGTTCTCCCATCGCAAGTTCGGTCTCAATATCCTCAGCAGCCACCAGGTCGGCACCCTCGTACGCAGCCCGATTATAAGCTAATCTGGCCCAGCTAAACTCCGGCCAGCCGCTGCACACAACCTCTATCGGCTCAAGAAAGGGGCACAACTGGCCGCCGACCAAAATTGAGACCGAAGCAGCAGGAAGTGCCATTCGCGTTTGAGCTGATTGGAAAAAGTCAATCCTGTTGGACATATCTCATATCTCTCGTTTCGTAACTCCTAACTTGTCGCTTGTGCCCCATGTCACAGAACCCAGGTCAAGGTTTCATTCGTGCTTTCTGTTAGACAGCTTTGGCGCTTAGAATGTTGATTACACCGGGACTCACGGTATCAAGATGAACCTTTACTCGGGCCAATGAAGCATTTTCCATCCCGCCAGCATCTTCAGCCCTTACGGCAAACAAATATTTGTCTCCGTCAAGTACATCACTTTGGTAACTGTAAAACCGCCGACCAGCGTAGCTAATCGTGGCAATTGGGTTTTCATAATCGATTTGTCCTGTACCGGCATCATAATAAACCTTGAAATACACTGGCGGTGACTGCTGTTCGATGGGGCAATAATACCATACAAGCCGTATCTTATTGCCGTCCACCTGCTCGGTTCTTGCCTCGAAAACATTATTGGGCTGCGGCTCCGCCAGCTCACCACTGGCATCTATTGAAACCTTGACCGCAGCAGCTAAAGTATGTTCCTCACAGCCGCAATTATTGACCCGACGAACAACGTAAAAATATATCGAGCCACCATCGTGCGAAATGTAGCTTGGCGGCGAAATTTCAGAAGCCTTTGCCTCGGCCACAGCCAGCATGTTCGTAAAGTCTATCAAGTCCATGCTGGGCCCACGATAGAGCATAGAGCAACCGGCAACGCGAGGCCAAAAATCCCCACTGGTCAAGCCCATCCCAAGCTTGACACCATTTAGTGAATCACCTTCATATAAACTATCGAAAAATTTAGCATCCATTATCAAGCTATCCCAGGATCGCGGTCCATTGTGTCCTCACCGTCGGTAATACTCAACTCCAGGATCGTGTCGCCGGAAGAGTCCTTTATTGCCATATCGCCCGTACTCTTGTTCTGACTCATTTTATTAACGAGCCGCATCAGGGCATAAAAATCCAGCCGAACTTCGATAGGAATATACCGCTCGGCATTAGCCAGGTTGTTACTGCCATTTTTGTCGGCGTCTACCACCCCCACAAGATCGCCTGCATCAAGCGGCGCTGTTCCGTAAGCAACGCTGAACTTGTACCAGCCACCACCGATTTCGCTAATTGTCGGGGCGCTACCGGATTTATCGGTGCCCGCCAATGTCTTTAAGCTTTCAAAGTCCATTTGAGCCGCCGCACCGGTTAGTGGCTCTCCATCCTCTGATACATAAAAAGGTATTTCAATCGCCGTATTTGCCATCTCTTTTAGCTCCTACCGAATAATTTGCAGCCTGCCAAGATTCGCTGCTTTTGCCCGCCTTGCAAACTGGTATTTCTGTAAAACAGCTCCCATCTGAGTGACATTGTCAGCTATGTCAGGTTTGCCTCCCCGCAATACACTTTGGTTCCGCGGTCTGAAGTCACCATTAGCTGCATCCACGAATTGTGGTTCATTTTCGATAGAGTGCTCCGGCAAACCGGTTCCACCCCAACGGCCCGGAGCCGCAGGCGCCCCATCTATTGCCCAGGCACAACCGTAATCGCTGTACTTAATAGCTCCAGACACCCTATTGATAATCTTGCCAGTAGCAGCGGTGTGTAATATAAAGATGTTATTGTACTGAACCAATCTTGACTCAGGGTCTGCAATTTCTATACAGTACTCAATGTCATAAAACACACAGTCGTGTACAACAAGAAAAGTGTCCCAATTGTTAGAATATATACCGAAGTCGTGGTTGCCTGTCTTACGAAGGATACAGCCGTCAACAAGCAACATCCCTACCACATCCCCGTCTATCAACGCTCCTGCTAAACTTCCCACCAACTCAACCCCTAATACATTAACCCATCTACAGGCTTGAAAGCACAGAGCGGGACCTGTAGCTGAACTGTAGTAACCACCCATTATGGTCAGTCCTCTAATATAGTGAGTATCGCTATACACCCCATACTTACAGCCAGTCGATTTACATTCTTTCAATAAGAAGCCTTGGTAATATCCTGTGGCCGTAATATAAAAACCATAGTGGGTATTAGCAGCATCGCTCACACAGATATGTCTAACCTCAATACAATGAACATTCAAAACCTTAAACACATGGCAGTCATAACCGTTAGCATCAAACTCGACGTAAGAACCCGCCTCCAACTCAACCCCCTCATTGTCAATTCCGATTATTCTTTTATACGTGCCATGTGAACCACTACCCCCCCCCGTATCTACATCTATCTGGTCAGAGGTACCTGAAAATGATTCTGCTTTATTGGTAAGAATATCAACATTGTAAGGTGTAAGAGGCCAGTCTGCAATAGTATCATCCAATGCTGTTTGCAGCTTATCAAAAGCACCCCCAACTTTCACATCACATGTAACATTCGCAGACCAAGTCAGCTCAAGCTCAATTGTATCAGCAGTTAAAGAAGCGGCGTTAACTCTATAACGCCCATCATAATATAACGCCGCAAAATTCACATTTGCAACTAAAAGCGCACTTACATTGGCAAAAGCACCGGCTTTAGTTATGAGTACATTACCAGCAGCACTTTCAGTTACAGTACAAGCAGTGCCAGCTCCACCCCAAGAAGATGCATCAGAAAGGGGTTCTCCATTTACATCCATAACATCTGATAGAGATTTACTCGGGTTCTTTAAGTCCCCCCAAAATCCTTTTGTACAACCACCACCAGCGCTGGCATCACCGGCTTTAGTGCCTCTACCGCCCACGAAAAATACCGTATCTTCTATACCAAAAACAGAGGCAATACTCATGGTTTACCCCTCAACCAAATAGTTATATAAGGTTTATTTCCCTGCCTACCTCGCTCAGCCTCCCAGTCCGGAAAATTGGTATCGAGCCAATTTTGGGCAGTTTGTTTTAACTGCTGAAAATCGTTCTCGTCGTCTCGATGCCGCAAAGCGTCAATAACACCACGCTTCATGTTGACAAGGAAAGTAAGACTGAAACTGCGAGTCTCCAACAATTCCGCCGTCTGATTGAAACCCAGGGCCTGCGCCTGCTCGACGGTGTAATTTCCATCAAGTGCTATATGCTTTAACTTTTTGTACAGTGGATGATTTTCCATTTTTTATTCTTTTGCCTGTGCTATCACACTTCCTCTGTCCAAGTCCCGTACTTGGCGATGGTTACCCAATCGCCATTTGAGTCAGCAACAACCATTACACATTCACCAATTGCATCTGCTGATTTATATTTACCCGCCGTCTGACCATTGTCGTCCCGAATGGTTGCGGCGCCCGGCTCAACTCGCAGTTCCTGCGCCGCCTGGACCGCGAAAGTAAATATCGTACCTTCCGGCGCTGACGCCGGCAGCGTAAGCGTAACTGTTTCTGTGGCGCCGAGATTCGTGTGAACGCTGCCGGATTCCTCTGCTGTCAGCGCGTCATCAGCAGTATGGGCCTCGATCGTCTTTTTCACACCCCCAGCCTCATATGGCATCACAAAATTGTGACCCATGCGGCAATCGGTTATCGACTCGATGTCCCCACCCGAAGTGCTTACTATCGCTAGGCAAATATGAGGCGTGGTCGCCATATTAGGGAAGCTGCTGTATTCGTTACTGACAAGCCCGCCAGCCGAATCCAGGTACACATAAATATTTGCTTTATCATCCGCCAGTGTATTGCCCGACGAGCCGTCATAGTTGACCAGCTCCGTACCCAGCCAGAACTTGCCGTCTTTGACGCCAATCTCCAGTCCGCCCTCGTCATAGACCCGCAAATCGTTCGCCCGCCGTGTAGCAAGCAACAGCCGGTACAGTAATTTTCTAAACTGCAAATAATACGGCGATGTGCCTGTAGGAATATACTCAACACCAGTCTCGCTGTCAGATTGTAGGTTTAATAATTCGTTATCAGATGGATATACTTCAGCCATAATACTCTCCTTGCTACACTCTTACGAGATACTTAACACTAATTGATTCGTCTGCTTATCAAACAAAGAAATGCTTATCTTCTCAGCAGGTCTTGCTGCCGGTGTCACGGTAACTTGGTGGGTCTCTCTGCTGTCGCTTTCATTGCCCGCCTCGTCGGTAACCTTGATGGCAAATTTGAAAGTGCCTGCGCACAACGCTGGACTTATCCACTCGAATGAATCAGCATCAAGGCCAAACTGACCATGACCAAAACTGCCCTTTCCAAGCCCTACCGCTGCCGCCGAGTCATAACCGAAATCACCTACGGCGAACCTGCTCATTCCAAACCCTGCCTTATCTTGGCGGACCGGCCAGATTCTTATCGGCAAATCATTGAGCGCCTTGTCGTAATCGATTTCGCCCGTACCGTTGTCAAAGTAGATTTGAGCGGTTGTACCAATCGGCAAACTCTGACCACGCAGCATACTGACCTTCACCTGGCCACTTTGACCAATCGACGAAGCAATCTCACTGCTAAAATCGGTATCTGCCTGCTCGGCCTCAACTGCAAAGACCTCAATCCGAACCGGTGACTCTAAAGAGGTAGGTAACTGAACAATCATTTGCCTTTGCTGACTGTCAACCGTCGCCCCTGCATATTGGCCGTTGACATAGATTTGATAAAACTTATCAGCCCAAGACGACCGCCACTTTACCAAAGCTGTCCGTGGGCTTCCGACATGCCCACCGTCCGCCCAAATGCCGCAGGGCAACTCAAACGCCCTTATGTTGTCTATCCCACTACTGATAAGTGCCATTATTGCTGAACCTTTAACTGTGTATAAACGATTTCATAATCGATAGCTACACCACCGCCGCCGGCTCGCTCTTTGCTTACCTTGAAAACATCAAGCCGCAGATTTTCAAACTCCTCGCCGCTGCCGGTTACCAGCGTATGCGTATTGCCATCTATATAGGCCGATATTGCGCTGATTCTCTCACCCATTTGCGATCGGCTTCTCGCCCGAAGCACGCCTTTCTGTTTTATTTCCCTGCTGCGTCCACCCAGATCAACGCTGAGCACACCGTCCAGTCCTGGCACCGCTCTTTCTATCGAATCGCGGCTAACACCGCCCAACTCAATCTCTAACTGCTGCTCGTCAAACAAACTTTGCCCGTCCAAGGTGGTACTCATTGGTTTTCCTTTCGCAAACTAATCCCTGACCAACCTTACAGACGCTCCGACTCTGGTGACATCAGCCACCCCGTCTGAACCGACGTCAATACTAAGCCGACACCGCTCTCTTGCCTTCTCAAAAAGCCTCTTATAGTGCAGACTTTTCGTCCAGAAATTGTCGTCTTTAGCCTTATTAGCTAACATTGCATACACAGTTGAGATGACCCCAAAGACAGACGCACTCTTTAAGACATCGGTATCCAGAACATCTTCAGCGTCATAGATACTTGCAGGATTACCCGGCCTAATACTGAAGTGTTCTGTCAACCGAAAACCAACTTCACTGGCCTGTGGCCCGAACGTGCTGACGCGGTAGGATATACCAGTAGCAGCTGGCGGCGCTACGGCAGTAGCATCTGAATCCGACCTGATGACTGAAATGCTAAGCTGCGTCGCCGAATCCACAGAAACTATTTCATACGCCCCATCCAGCGAACCATCTGCAGTCTGCAGATATACAACCCCACCTGCGGAGACCTGAGCACTTACAAAATCTGCACCACTTGCAATAAATGTCGTCCCACTGAGCGTACCGCCTGTCCCTGCTACCAATACCTGTCCTGGCAGGTGTAATTCTCCGAACAGTACGGGCTCGTATTTCAAAATATCCACATCGTTTGAAAAACTAACCATCTTCCTTAGTCTCCTTCTCGTATAACCGGGCCGGCCAGGTGCCCAAAAGATTGTTTCCCCTTTGGGCACCCACACCAAGATGCCCCGACCTGTTAGGATTGCGTCCGATATCGACCTACACGGTTTAGCTGATACTTAGATCGCGGACAAGTCCGTGTGCCGTTTCGTTCTTGAGTTCCAAGGTATATTCGCCAATCAGCTCGCCGCACTCATAGTCGCCACTACTCGCCAAAGGTTTGAAATGGAAGCCCCGTCCTGCCAAAGGCAGCACGCTAAGCCTCGATGAATCCAAGAACAAAACTCCGTCCTGTGGTATCCATCGCGAAGTAACAATTCTGCAGATGCCGAAATCACTTTCGTAAACACTAACCATATTGGTGAAAGTGGTATCGTTAGCCGCGTAGGTTCGGCTGTCTGCACAGAACGCGTTTATCTTTCGCTTCTGAAAACCACCGACGACAATCAAGTCCACATTGCCATTACTGTTCTCCCATATCTTCCTGAGCACGTAATTGACCTTGGTCTCATCAAGGTCGGTACCACTCGGAAAGCCGGAATCACCGGTATAGAAAACATTCGTTGAGAGGTGCTGAATAATTCCCTTCATCGACCTTCTTACCGAGCCGCTGCCTTCGGGATTGCCGGTTGGCTGTCCACCACTGATAACCGTATTTTCCAGGTCACGAATCAACTCCCGCAACCGTTCCTGCTTTTGATAATCCAGCTCATCAGCCAGACCCAGTTGGCTTGCAGCGATATCGGTCCCGCTCACTTCCACCGCAGCCGTAAATATCTGGGTGTAGTTGCCGCACCTGCTTCGATTGGTAAACCTCGCGTCGGGCTTGTCGCTTCCTTCAAGAGCCGCATTTCCGAGAATGTTAATTACCTGGTTATCAGCAAGGTCTTCTGGTGTAGTGCCCGCATAGCCGCGAACCACCGTTAGTGTATCGCCGTTGATACCGGTAACGAGCATCAGCTCCTCCGACCCTTCTACTTGAATCTGGTCTCCCACACGGAACCTGCTGCCGTTATCAACTACAAAATCGGTATCGGCTGCCGGGTCAGTAAAGGTGCTGTCGTCGACAGCATCCTTATTAGGCAAAAGCTCATCTTCAAGCCATTCGTGATGCGCGCTCGTCGCCTCTCGCATCGGATCTCCCAAAGCATCCAGCAAAGGCGTCTCATAAGGTGAAATTATCCCGATTAAATCTGATACATCTTCAGCCAATTCCGGCAATGTCGTACCTGCTGAATAAGTTGCTTTTCCTGTAAAAGCCATATACTTCTCTCCTTTCGTTGATAACCAGCGAAGTCGCTGGTCACTTTATCCAATCAAATAAAATTCCTTCGCAGTTTCAAATACTCCTGCAAATCTGTCCGATTACCAGTTGTCGCCGCCTTCTTGGCCGCTCTTTCAAGAACCGTCTGGCTGCCTTCCATTCGCTCCTTAGCCCCTGCAGTCTTTTTCGCCGTCACAGCTCTGCTGGCACTTGCAAACAGATATTGTTTTTCCTTTTTCAACTGCCTTACAACACTATCAATATCCGCTTCGGTTTCCCCTTCCATTCTGGCTTTGGCAATCAACACAGCTGTTTCTAAATCCACAGTCCCGGCAGCAGCTAATTCACGTATCAACTTTTGCTCGACCTGGGTGCTGCTCAACTGTTCAGCCGTCTTTTTGGCCTCAGCTTTTGCCTCGGCTAATTGCTCAACCAAAGTTTCGATTTTTTTCTCGGCACTCTGTGCCCTTTTCCGATAGCGGATGGATTCGGACACTGGAACAAGTTTCAAGTTGTCATCGTCGCCGTGTCCCGCTGTGTCTGCTGACAAAATGTCCTGCGCCTCACTCGGGTTCATAAGACCTCCTGATAAGAATTTTCTCTCTCATTCATGGTATCGTAACCTAACTCTCTGAGCACCTGCTCTATTGGAACACCTAATTCTTTTTTGATTTGCGCCTCCTTTAACTTCTCCATCATATTCTCAGGCAGCGGACTGGGGAAAATAATATCGATCTCTCTATCCGCCTTGCTGGTTTTGTAGATGCCAGCCCTATCGAGCATCGTCAGAACCATCTGTGCGATTTTTTTCAGTCCTTCGGCGTAAGTAAATCTCTTTCGTTCATTCTTCGAGAGCATCCCCATGAATGTCAGCCTAAGGGCCACCGCACTTGTAAGATTGCCAAGTTTATTCTTCAAAACCCCCGCCACTACCGGCGAAACCCCGCTTGTCTTATCCAGTGCCTCTCTAATCTCAGCAATATGCAAATCCTCACTTGGCGTTGCCGCATCTCCCCCAAATTCTTCAATAGCCGCCTCCGGATTGTCGGTGCACCACATCCTGCCTGGCGACACCGGCCTGTCCTCAAAGCCCTCTATCCCTTTGCCAAGATACATCTTAAACGCTTGGAACGTAATCCTGCTTGCCCTGTCGCTCAATCTGGTATTAAGCTCATCCTGCAGCGGTATCAGTGACTCGACATCGCTCAGGCCCTCATAGTAGTATGGCTGTGCGATGTTCTGGATATGCACCACCGGCAGAAATCCCCACGGCAATTCGCTTTCGGCAACGAGCTGTTTGTCTTCATACCTCTGCCAGGCTAAGGCCGAAGTAATCTCCGTCACCGCAACCACTTGCCGGCTGTCGCTGTTCCTTCTGCTCGGCGACAGCAGTTTCGCAAGAAAAGTGTTTTTCCTGCTCAGGGCGTTTCTCTTCTGGTAAAAGTGCTGTACGTAATATCTTATTTTTTTATAGTCGTTTTCTTCCAGAACAGGCAGTGCTCTCGGTGCTTCAATCAGTTCCAGGTCGATTGTCCGTGCCAATTGCAGCACATCTTCAAATGAAGGAGGTTGGGAGGAGGAGGAAATGCTTTCTAAGATCTCGTCACTGGGCCTGACGAGGCAATCAACGAAACCATAAACACTTCCGAGCACTGCCATATCCTGAAAAAATCCGACAGCGCCGTTAGCCCCAAACACTGCTTTCAATATGGATTCTATTTTTGCTCGTTTATGACTAATCGGCGATTTGGACACAAAACTAACTGGTTTTCCGAACAAAAAATCCACCGCTGCGTTTATTCGCCACGCGATATCATTTTCAATCACCACTTCTTTTCGCTGCACATCGCGTACCCGCCGTCCACCGAAAACACCTGTATTCGCCGAGTGCACGAACCCGGTTATCCTGGGAGGCAGCCCATATTCCTGCGCCTGCACATAGCATCGCCCCAATTCGTTCTCCCGGCGGACACCAATACTGTTTACCTCTTGTCTGGGGTTGGAGTAATAATCCCACATCTTCGCAAAGCGCGTGTGAATATCTATCGAGCGTTCATCAACAAGCCACTCGATGTAATCCGCCTCAAGCTGCTTGTCCTTAAAGATATGAAGGTCAAATCCCATTTCTTTTTTTCCTTTTTTTGACAAAATTAACCGGCTTTTTTATGTCTTGGTCTTGTTTTATCATGTCAATCCTGTCTGAATTTTTTATCGACTCTCTATAATTAGACGAAGGTGCGCGTTTGATGCGAAAAAAGGCTTTTTTCGGGTTGCTGTTTTCGACCTAAGCCCTTACAGTGAAAGTAATAAAAAAAGTTTTATTTTTTTTCGATTTTCTCTCTACCCATGTGCGCTTTTGATTGATTTTTTGCAAAATTCTTACCCATCTTAACGCAAAAAATGACCCTTTTGCGTGTTACCCTGACAACTGAATCCCGGCAACTGGCAACTGTCCCCCCAGGGGACCAATGTGTGTTTTTGATTGAAATTCGGTGGCTTTCCATACACAATTGGGCTGAATTCAAAAACTATGGACAGAGGTGAAATTTACATTTACACTAACTACTATCGACAGTGTCGACTGCCTGTCTTGTTCGCCGAAGATGCCTTAACCAATTGCGTATGCACAAATATACCGGCTAAGGATAAATAACACAATTTGAGCAGTAAAGGAGAGTTGAACCAATGATTAAGCGCTATTACATACCTCTCGTCTCGGCAAAGCGAGCCGTAGCCGGGTTCGCCATCTGTGTAATTTTAGGGTTGGCAGCGTGCCCCTGTACGGCAGCGGTTCAATTGCCCGCCCTAACGGTGCCGAACGGCTTCGGAGTCAACATACATTTCAGGGACCAACCGCGGGATTTGGATTTAATCGCTGATGCAGGATTTAAGTTCATCAGGATGGACCTGACCTGGGAAGCTATCGAGAGAGAAAAAGGAGTCTACGAATTCGAAAAATCCGGTTATGACGCCCTGACAAAAGGATGCTCCAAACGAGGCATACGCATCCTGTATATTCTCGATTACAGCAATCGACTTTATGAGTCAGACAGGTCCGTCCGTACAGAGCAGGGGCGCAGGGCGTTCGCCGCTTTCGCCGAAGCTGCCGCTGCCAGATATTGCGGCAAAGGAATTCTTTGGGAGATATGGAATGAATCTAACATAAAGCTGTTTTGGAGACCTCAACCAAATGTTAACGATTACTGCAAGCTCGTCAAAGCTACGGCAGCCCGACTTAAAAAAGCCGACAATTCCGGCTTGGTCGTCGCTCCGGCTACATCGACAATCCCTTTCAAATGGCTTGAGGACTGCTTCAAGAGAGGACTGCTAAAGTGGATTGACGTCCTTAGTGTCCATCCATACCGTCCCCACCCGCCCGAAACCGTTATCAAAGACTACGCTCGACTCCGCGAACTCATGAAACGCTACACCCCCGACGGTAAGAATATTCCCATAATCTCCGGCGAATGGGGCTACTCGAACATCAACTGGGACAACACTCGCCTTTCTAATGAACAGCAGGCCCGGTATCTGGCCAGAGAATTTTTGGTCAATCTCTACCAGAAAATCCCCGTCAGCATCTGGTATGACTGGAAGAATGATGGCACCAATCCAAATGAGAGAGAACATCATTTTGGAACCGTAATGCACGGCCTAAAACCCAAGCCGGCTTACCTTGCCGCCAAGACTCTATCCTCCACTCTGGCTGGATTTTCTATTGACAAACGACTCGATTTAGGCAGCAACAAAGATTTCGCCTTCAAACTAACCAAGGATAAGGACGTGGCGATAGCAGTCTGGACAATAGGTCAAGAGCATAAGGTAACGTTACCCCCTCTGCTTCGATTTGCGAAGCAAAACGGAGGGGGTGAAGTAAGAATCATCCACTTCCTTGGTAAAGAAGAAAACAAAACTGCCTCGACCTGGAAAAACAATGGTTTGGAGCTTACCATCTCGCAAAACCCACAATATTTGCTTAGAAAGGACGAATAGTGGACTCCGTCTCGGCGGGCTGGGGCGGGTAAATGGTAATCACTCTGCGTCTTCTCTCTGCAGTAGTTCAATAATCTCCGCTTTCGTAGGTAGAGCTTCTATTGAGCCGAATTTCGTACAAGCCAGAGCCCCCGCAGCAGAGGCGAATTTGACTGCCTCTCTTACATCATCCTTTACAGCACAATAAGCAGCCAGGGCCCCGGCAAAAGCGTCCCCTCTGCCTGTCTGGTCAACAAGTTCAACATCAAAAGCTGGAATGTGATTAGCACTAACTCTATCAACAACCATACAGCCGCGCTTACCCATAGTAATGACAGCGCAAGTAACACCGCGAGCAACCAAATCAGAGCCGATTAGCTTCGCCGTTCTGACACTGGCGTCAGACTTATACGTAATATCGGCAGCCTCATAAAGATTTGGAATCAGGATATCGACTGAGAAATACTCAAGGGGTAATTCGCCGCTTGTTCGTTTGGGCTGCTCGATTGGCCTCGCGGGGTTGAGAATCACCTTCGTATTATGCAGTTTTGCGCATCGGATCGCCGCTACTATTGCTCCGTGTGGTAAACGGCCATGAACCAAACAAACATCAGCACCAGAGATAACCTGCTCTGCTGCGTCGATATCATACGAGCTTAGAGAACCGTTGGCTCCGGTATATACGACGCTCGCATTCTCCCCTTTTGAATCAACCAGGGTCACAATAACGCCGGTATTTTTGGCTTCAGCCGCATAAACTAAATCCGTATTGACTTTCAACTCTGCCAGCCTGTCAATGGCCATTTGAGCAAAGGGGTCGCTTCCGACCTTACTGATAAGATGCACCTTGCATCCGCACAAAGAAGCCTCTATGGCTTGATTCAGCCCCGGACCCGTTGCTGTGTACGAAAGAGCAGAACCGATAACACTCCGCCCGGGGAGGGGGATTTGTTGACACCTTATCGCCATATCAACATAGGTGCTACCGACCACTATTACTTTAGGAATCCTTTCTATCATCTCTGTTTCCAAAATTTACTATAATGGGTAAGTATACTCTAAAAAACATCAAAGGCAAGGTTTTTCTACAATAATATTTAACCAGATTGTAAGCGTAAATAACCACATGCTTAAATAGAACGGCTCAACAATCACCATTATGAGGTCTCGTGTTGAGATATAACGAAGGTATTTGAAGAAGGGTGAAAGAGACTAATATTTTAATAATATATAAAAATTTATTAGTAGTAATCATATTAGTCCTAAGATTGTTAGATTTTAAACCCTACCAAGAGGTAACCTTTTGCGTTGCAAGTGTTTATGTAAGACTAATGCTTGCGCATCCCTGTTGGAAAGATACTATATTATTTGTGCTTTTAGTTAGCAGAACAAGCAGTGGTAAGTTTTTTTATTGCGAGAGCTAATTACTGTAGGATTTCACAAGGTTATTAATAGATTAATCAAGCTAATGGACAGCAGTTTCGAGATTAAAAACTTGTTTTTGCGCTGACGTTGGATATACTGATAGTTACGATGATGTCCAAATGGAAGGTCGCATCTGGTAGTTGAACAAGGAAAGTAAAATGCTTATGGTTGCCACATTGCCGACTTGAGACAATGATAATTTCTGAAAGATGCTTTCTGTTGGCCCCGGTATAATCTCAACTAATAGCAGTGTCGTCTTCTTCGGCTTTTGTGGCGTATCCGACCAAGGTGATATCTGACGTTTCGATTGTTTTCTGTGAATAGCAGCTTGTTGTTAGTCTTTGAGGGTTTTCAGCCAAGCCCTTTTTTGGCAGATAATTCTTGGCGCAGGCGGTCAAGCAGGCTCTGCATGGTGTAGCCTGCGCATAAACATAATTCAGTTAGATTTTAGCATAGAGCCTTATATGTGAAGATAATGTAAGAGCTTATAATTAAGAAAGAGCTATGGTTATTGAAGAAAGAATATTTGAACCTTTGTCGTTGAAAATTTAAGAGGAAATCTAAGCCCTAAGTGGCGATTGGGCGTCAGGAGATTATATGGAGAAAGAAGGAATGAAAGAATCAGCTACGAACTTTTTTGTCGGCCTTGATGTTGGCAGCAGTTCTGTGCACTATGCGGTTCTTGGCGAAGATAAGAAAATAATATACTCCCCAAAACCAATAATGCACTTTGCTGATCCCATTGGAGCAACAAAAGAGGCTTGGGAGGACATAACGCAAAAGTTCAGCGAGAGCAGGATAAAAAACACATCAGTTACAGGCAGTAACGCCAAGTCTTTCCCAAGCGTTATGAAGGGTTTAACTTACGACTTTGATAGTGTAACCATTCCCAAGGGAGCAGGATTAGTTAGTCCGGAGGCGCAATTTATATTCCATATAGGAGCAAAAGACGCATACTTTTTTAATGTGAAAAAAATAAATCATAAAAAGATTATTCAGGAGTGGAGAACTGGAACCAAATGCGGAGGTGGTTCTGGGATATTAATAGAGAAGCAATGTAGAAGGTTGTTTGAAGGTGAAATTCCAAATCCTGAACTTAAAAATACCCAAACAATTGGGGATGAGAGTGAAAGGCACGAGGCCAGAATCAAAAACAGGCAGAAATTGCAGTCAAGATTGGAAAAAATCTTTTCTGTTGCCGAGAAGGAGGCTGAAAGCTCAAAAGAGCCGAGTGAGTTTTTAGCAAGATGTGGCGTTGTTATTCAATCTGATTTAATCCATAAGCAGAATGAAGGCGCAAAAAGAGAGGATAATTTAGCGGGACTTTTCAAAACAGTGGCAAGGAATTATAAAATCGATGTTCTTGGAACAAGAGAATTTTGTTCCGAAAAGTCTAATACCGCGATAGCAACTGGATGCGTTTTCAGTAATGACCTTATAAGAAGAAACTTAGAAATATCTCTTGGCATTCCTATAGCCAGGCCGGAACATTATCACAATATCGCAGCAATAGGTGCAGCGCTAAAGGGAATAGAAGAAAACAACAGTTTCGCCTTTAATCTTGGAGAGCTTAAAGAAGTTGCTAAGCATAGTCGAGGAAAAAGACATTTTGCCCCACCTCTTTCTGGTTATCTTGAAAAGGTAAACGACCAATCTGAAGATATCGCGGAAAATATAGAAAAAGGAACAGAAGTCATATTGGGAATAGACGGAGGAAGCACAACAACAAAAGGCGCTTTAGTTGATTTAAAAGGGCGACTTCTTGACAAAATCTATATTAAAACTCATGGCAATCCGGAAGGCTCATTAAAACGCGTTATAAAATACTTAAGCAGACATAAAGACAAGGTGATTGTGAGGGGAGTCGGTGCTACGGGTTCTGCGAGAAAGCTGTATCAAAAGATTTTAATTAGCAAGAAAATATCTGAAGAGCTAGCGAGAAAAGGGATAGAGCTTACAGATAGAATAACTGATGAAATTACCTGTCATGCTCTGGGCGTTAAACACTATGATTCTGAGATTGATACTATTTTTGAAATAGGCGGCCAAGACATGAAGTTCACGAGCTCTTCCAACGGCGTGGTTAAAGAGGCAAAGATGAATTATAGTTGTCAGGCAGGTTCCGGCCAGACGCTGGAAAACATGGCTGACATTATAGATTTGAATGTAGAAAATTCTTTACAGGAATATGCCTTAAAAGCTGAGCGGATTCCGGTAATTGATGCAACTTGCGGCGTTTTCATGGAAATGGATGAAAACAGGTTGATTGCGGAGGGCTTCAGTAAAGAGGAAATAGCTGCCGCAATAATAAGGGGAACTGCGGAGAGCTATTATTATAAATTTGTAGGTGGCTCGCAATATGTCGGAGAGAAATGTTCTGCCCAGGGCGGCCCTCCCTTAGGGAAAGCTTTTCTTGCTGCACTTGCGCAAGTAACGGACAAACAAATAGAGGCGTTTCCTCATAGAGAAATGTTCGGAGCATGGGGCCAAGCTTTAGATATCATTGAGAACATAAAACAATTGGAGGAACAAAATAAGAGGTGTGAGTCTGCCTTTAGGGGTTGGAATTTAGTGGACATGTCCTTTGAAAAAGAAAAAATTTCTTGTAGGGCGCTATTTAAAGAAAAATCCTGCGGCGTAAGAGACTGTCAACTCGATATATTTTCCATTGAGGAGGATAGAATCATTACAGGAGGCTTTTGTCCTAAAGGAGATTCTGAGTCGGCCGGAAAACCAAAAACAAATTATGTGGAAAAATATCACAAAATATATGAGAAGCATTTCAAAAGGCAGGGGAGCTTATTAGAAGAAGATTTTTCTGCGGAAATAGAAAAAACAACAATAAGAACCGTGGGAATCAAAAGGAGCACTGCAACACTTGGAGAGAAAGGCATTTGGAGTGCCGCTTTATTCAAAAAGCTCGGTTTTCATCCTGTAGTATCGCCAAAAAGCAACAAAGAGATAGCAAAAATTGGCATTGACAACTCAAGAACAGACTTCTGTATAGCAAGAAAGTTGGTGACAGGGCATGTAGCGGTGTTGAATGAAAACCCAAAGATAGATTATTTGTTTAATCCAAGTTTCATTGAGCTCAGAATGGATCATCCTCCGGATTTAAAATATTGTATTTATACAGAATCGGAAGGTTATATTTTAAATGATGTTCTTTCTCTCAATGAAGACAAACAAATCAATCCTGTTCTGCATTTTGGGGATGAAAATCTTCTTGTTCATTCTCTTCGGGTAGAATTTAAGAGACTCAACTTCAGATTTTCAGATAAAGAGATTAGAGATTCTTTAAGATGTGCGGACAAAGCGGAGAAGGAATTCAAAAAAGAACTTTATGAAGAAGGAGATAAATTTTTAAAGAGAATCGAAGAAGGTAACAAAAAGGCATATGTTGGTATTGGGCGCGACTATGTTTTGCTCGATCCTGAAGCAAGCTCAAACTCGGGCGTTATGTTTTCACAAATTAGGGGCTTGCACTATATTCCGCAGATCTTTTTGGAACATAGATTTGAGCATATTCCTATTGAGGACATTGCGGATAATGAATTCTGGGTCCAGAGCGTCAAGATTCTGAAAGCTAATTTGTTTGTGGCCGGTCATCCTAATTTATTCCCTATAAGGATGATGAATTTCGCCTGTGGGCCGGATAGTTTAAAAATTTACCAGGAAGAAAAAATTCAGGAAGCCGCAAGCAAGCCTTTGCTTACATTATTAACCGACGCTCAGACTAATAATGCACCCTTCGTAACAAGAACCGAAGCCCATGAAAGAGTTGTCAACCAAACCAAGCCTGAAAAACTAAGAATCGAGAACATACGGCCAAGCAAATATTCCACAGAAAACAATGACCAAAGAACCTGGCTCATACCTTACATGGGAGACGCTGCCCACGTCGCGGCCTCAGGACTAAAGCATTTTGGAATCGGCTGCAAAGTCTTACCCACTAATACCCAGAGGGGCTACGAAATAGCCAGTAAACATATCCATACCGAAGTATGCCACCCTCTAAAAGGCGTCGTAGGAGACACCCTTGGCTTCCTGAATGAGCAGATTGAAAAGAAAGGCAGGCAATACGTCGAAGATAATTACCTTGTTATGCTGCCTACGACAAGCGGCCCTTGTAGATTCGGCAAATACGTGGAAGTAATGCGAATATTTATGGACCGCGAAGGTCTCCAGAAAATCCCCATAGCAGGCCCTTCCTCAGAAACCGATTATTTCGATATGCCCGTACCGGAAAAGGTTGGCGCATCAAATAAACTCAAGATCCAGCAGGTTTTGTTCAAGGGGATTAACGCCTCAGACCTGTTGGAAGACATAACCCTTAGATTCCGGCCGTATGCTGAAGATAAACAGCAAATTACTGACTTGAAAGAAGAAAGGCTCCTCGTATTGGGAGAAGTTATTGAAAATGGCGCCGAAACCGCTGATTTGATAGAGTGGGGGAAAGGGACTGTATCGCGATTTACACAGGCCAAACTACGGTATAAAGACAGATTCCCTCTCGTTCTTTATATTGGCGAGATATACATGAGACAGCACGATCCTTATACCAACTTTGTAATCCGGAGATTGGAAGAAAAACAGCTGGAAATGGTTAGGGACCCCTTCACCGATTGGCTGCTGTATGTAAATCAGATGAACCGAAGAAACTCAAGAAGAGATATAAAGCTGGCTGTCAAAAACTGGGATTTGGCCGAAGCATGGAACGAAACCAGAAAACTCGCCAAGTCGTTCCTCAAAGGAACATACATGTCTCGCATAGCTGACAAAATTGCTCAGCCGTTTCATGAAGTTCTTCATGGCAGACACTGCCTTCCTAAGCCCATGGATATAATTGAAACTTTGGAAAAGAACCACGAGTTCCACGGAGATATTGAAGGAGAATCCCCATTAAGCACCGGAATTACCTACTACTTTATGCACGACTTAATTAAGCCCAGGGGCGATGCTTACATTTCGGGGATATTTCACATTGGGCCTTTCACCTGTATGCAGGAGGGAGTTGCAACGGCCAAAATAGAGGCAATGGCAAAAGAACTGAGAAAAAGAAAACCAGACCTGGTCTTCCCGATTATCCACGCTTTCTTTGGGGATTCGCCCAATCCAAACTTAGATGCCGAAATTGCCGTCTTTACCGAGCAGTGCTATCAGAAAAAAGGGATGTTGAAAGAAAAGTATGGCCTTGGGCGGAGCATTGATGTCCAGAACCGTTCCACTTCGATGCGTTTGCCAAACCAAATAGTGGGCATCAATAATAAGAAACGGGCTCCTCACGCTTATGAAAAAGTGGATTAACTTAGTGGCTATGGTGTTAACGTGCCTCAGGTTAACCTTGGCTCATCAAACGCTGAGCCTTGCGTCGAATGGGTTCGGCAAGTACACATTCCTTTGTCTGGTAAACAACAAAAGGTTCTTTTTGGCTTAAAAATGTTAATTTGACTGCCCGTACTGATGGATGTAGGGAATCTATTGGTGAATATTTCCAACTTTGCATAAAAAAAGCGGATTTGACAGCAAAAGCGTACAAAACAGTGTTAAAATCGTACGTTCAACACCACTTTTTATGCCTTTTTAGTTCAGTGCAGTGGGAAATGCGTTTTTTTCGTGCTGTTAAGTCCTTAGGGTTTTTATCGGCCCGTCCCATAAAAACATAAAGTTTTTCTCATTTCTTTGCCGAATAAAATAGATAAGTAGTAAACTGTTTTTAGTACTGAAAGGGGCATTTTTACGTTGAAATTGGGTTGGAAGCCCATTTTGCAATATAGGCAAAATGGCAGCCTTTTTTCAATGGCCGAAAGAGGAATTATATGAGAACTATCGCGATTGTTAATCAGAAAGGTGGTTGTGGCAAGACAACGATATCAATAAACCTGGCAAGCGCGCTTGCTGAAGTAGGCCAGAAGACCTTGCTGGTTGATATGGATCCGCAGTCACATTGCGCTGTCGGGCTTGCCGTGCCAGAGGAGCAGATTGAACAAAGCATCTACGATGTCCTCATAAGCAAAAGTAGAAATGAACCAATAAAGCTGACGGAAATACTGTGGCAGATTAGCGATAGGTTGGAGCTGGCCCCGGCCAGTATAGATCTATCTGCGTTCGAGCAGCAAATGGCCGGGATTGCTGAGTGTGAGAGTTGCTTGAAAAATGTCCTCGGCGAAATGAAGGGTGAATACGACTACGCAATAATTGATTGTCCCCCAGCCGTGAGCCTGTTGACCTTCAATGCTCTAAGAGCCGCTACCGATGTTATTGTCCCTGTCGAGACTGGTTACTTTGCGCTGCACGGACTCAGCAAGCAGCTTGAGACCCTGAATATCCTCTGCGAACGATGCAGCCAGCAGGTAGATGTTAAGGTACTGGCCAGTATGTATGATATAAGGACAAAGATGGCCAGAGAGGTTTTGGCGGAATTACGAAAGCACTTCGCCGATAAGATGTTCGGAACAATCGTTAATTTCAATACTAAAATCAAGGAAGCAGCCAGTTTTGGCCAACCCATCAGCGAATTCGATTCTGCCAGCAGGGGCCAGAGGGATTTTCGCTTACTCGCCGAAGAAGTTATTGACTCTGAGGCGAAGCAGCAACGCCGCCAAATCGTCAGCTCCTTGACCGATCAGCTCGAATCCATGGGTGCCACCGCTGATGAGCTGTTGCAGGCAGCAAAGCCCGCCATAAAGACTGTGCAGGCTCCAATGACCGAAAGGCCAAAGCTGGTCGATACCAATGCCAAGCTTTCTGACTATTATGGTGTCAACCAAATAAACGATGCTGTAGTATTCGTAACATTGTATCCGCGCGCCAAGAACGTCAAGATAGCGGGGGACTTTAATAGTTGGCAACCGGAAGAGACGCCGATGCAAAAAGTGGATACCGGTGGCGTGTGGAAAACGAAGTTGAGTTTGCCTGTCGGAAAATATCACTACCGACTGGTTGTGGACGGCCGGTGGCAGCAGGACCCGTACAATGAGCTAACGGAGTTGAACCCATTCGGTGAATTTAACTCGGTCATTGAAGTAAAATGACATTTGTGTCATTGCGAGGCTTGCACCTGCGGAAGCAAGGTGCAGGCCGTATCTTTTCTCTCCATTGCGTTTTCAATTTCTTCTCTGCGTTTTTAAGCTTTCTCTGTGGTTATTTTTTCATTTTTTATTCGCCAACATTGTCTAATGAAGCTATAATCTTTGCCGCGTAAGCAGAATCCACTGGATGGTAACTGCTTGCCCCGTAAGACCGACGGCTAACTTGTGGGGTTTGCATATACAGTTTATTGGCTGGTTGAGAATGGAAGCTCGCAGCGCAGTGCAATGGATTGTTGCAATTCTTGTCATTGTGGTGGGGGTCTCTTTTCCTGTTTTTGCCGGCACGGTTTATACTTACGGTGCTGACTTCGACCTGCCAATTCCCAAACTGGATAGCAGTGATCCAGACATCAGCAAAGGCTGGATGGATAACGCCGTTATAGAAATTGCTGACCATTTTGTTGTCTTCGACCTTGATGTTAGAATCAGCATTACACACACAAATGTATTCGATTTGCAAATTTTTCTGCAAAGCCCTGCCGGGACGAGAATATGTTTGAACATGTATAATTTTCGTGAGTATTTTGAGGGTGCAAATTACACGCAAACCACATTTGACGATGAAGCGCAACTGTCGATTAAGCAGGCTGAGGCCCCTTTTACCGGCTCCTTCAGACCTGTTGAGCCGTACAAACTTTTTGAATTTTACGGCGACGATACTTGTGGCCCGTGGCGGCTACAGATTTACGATGCGTGGGAATGGGACACCGGCACATTGGATAGCTTTGAGCTTGTAATTACAACTCCCGAACCGGCTACAGCCATGTTCTTAATACTCGGTGCAGGTTTGGTAAGCCTATTCAAAGCCCGCCGAGGCCGGTAGACTTATTGCAAGGCCGAATCCTTTTCGATCACCTTTTGTCCCAGAGTTTTCTTGAACTTCACTAATTTTTCACCAAGGTTTTCGTCAGTCAATGCCAGAATTTGCACGGCCAGGATGGCTGCATTCTTGGCGCCTGCCGTCCCGATTGCCATTGTTGCCACCGGCACGCCGGGCGGCATTTGTATCGTGCTAAGCAGGGCATCGACTCCCTCCAGGCCGGAACTCGAAATCAACGGTACGCCAATAACCGGCAAGTTTGTCCGTCCCGCCAGAGCACCGGCCAGATGAGCGGCCATACCGGCGGCGGCAATTATCACCTTTATCCCCTTTTTGGTGGCATTGTCGGCAAATTCTGCTGCTATCTGCGGCGTGCGGTGAGCTGAAATTATTCGCACCGCCGGCTCAATACCAAATTCGCCAAGCACCTCGATACAGCTCTGCATTACACCCATATCGCTGTCGGAGCCCATCACCACTGCTACGGAACTCGTTTTTTCAGATGCCATATTGTTTTTTTCTCCTGACAGGTTACAATATTCCATGGCCTTGAATTATGCCGTAATAATATCGAGTTGGTGCTGGAAATGCAAACAAGAAAACCCATTGTTGCTGGTCAGTTTTATCCCGCTCAGCATGATGCGTGTGTCAACGAAATTAAGGAATGCCTCGAGGCAGGCGAGCCAAGCAAGTCACTGCCTGAAACGATAGTAGCTGGCATTGTCCCACACGCTGGCTGGGTATTCAGCGGCAGTTTGGCGGCGTTGGTCTTCTCAGCCATAAAACAACAGCATGAAAAGATTCATACATTCGTAATATTTGGGGCCGCCCACGGCTATTTTGGTCAATCACCAGCGGTTTATGAGGCTGGTAGCTGGATAACACCACTCGGCGAGGTCGCCATTGATGAGGAGTTGGCCGATGCCGTATTGGAAAGTACTTCAGCCGTTAGCGACTCTATGGCCCACAGATCCGAGCATAGCATCGAGGTACAGGTCCCATTTATACGATACCTCTTTTCCGGTACAAAGATATTGCCTATTCTGGTTCCGCCGAACGAGCAGGCGATAGCATTAGGTATAAGTGTTGGCGACTTTATCAGCCGGCATGAGCACAAGAAAATCGTCTGCATCGGCTCGACCGATTTGACCCATTACGGCCCGCGATATGGCTTTACTCCAATGGGAACAGGCGCAGAAGCTCTCCGGTGGGCCGGCGATGTCAACGACGAGGTCTTTATTGATTTGGCCTTGAAGCTCGAGCCGCAAAGAATGCTCACAAGCGCCGCGGAGAACTATAATGCCTGTGGCGCCGGTGCAGCGGCCGCGGCGGTCGCAGTCGCAAAGAAACTCGGCAGAGCCGAAGGATTGCTGCTTGCACATACTAACAGCAATGAAGTGATGCTCCGCAAGATGGGTACCACAAGCGCCGACAGTGTCGGCTATGCAGCAATAATCTTCTAATTTCTATTTAGTACGGCTTTTACGCCATTTAACCAATCATTTCTTTTCCTTAAGTCTGATATACCGGAAATCAATTTCGCCGAGCTCTCTTTGCAGACCGAGTCCCCTGGTGGCAGCGGTGCCTAATTTCCACGCTTTCTCGATCACTTGGCCATTCAGCTTGATTACTGCAGCGCCATCGGTGATATCGAGCTCTAGGTCGTTCCACTCACCTGTTCGATTTGAGAAAGGTGCATAATTCTTTGTATCGGGCAGAGCATTCGGGTAATCACGGACCTGGAACTGCCTGCCGTGAATGCACAAGCCGGAGTCGGCCGCTCGACCGGCCCGAAATTGCAAACGGATGATAGCATTTCTGCTATACGTTTTCTCGCTGAATAGGTGATTTCTCGCAGCTTCGGAATCAAGATGAATCGCTCCATCGACAACACTCCATCCGGTAGTGTCACCGGTCTTCTCGGCGGACCACCTGGCGCCGAACCAGCCGGCGAGGTCTTTGCCGTTGTCCAGCCGCACGAAGCCGGGTTCAGGTTGGAAGGTTTCTTTTGATGTTTGCCGGCGCCACTCGTTGGTTAGTTTCTTTAGCAATTCAACGGGCGTCGGTCCGTCGTGCACAACAAGCCGGTACCGAAGTTGCAGGGTTTGCCCTTTATTGATCTTGACCGGTCCGGGCGCGACGATGCAAGGGTTGACCATGGCAATGGGTGCAAGATTATGCCAGGTAGTAGGCGGATTTGCCGGATGGTCAAGCACCGCTAAACCGACAGTTTTGCCGCTGTCTAACTTCATTGTGTAATCGTACCAATCTGCAGCAGGCCAGTCGGTTTCTGGTTTTAAGTGGTGGGGATTAGGTAGTTTTACCAAACCACTTGGGCTATAGTAAGAACCACTGCCGTCCTTTCGGGCCTTTGCACAGAGTCCCCCGAAAGCCGTCTTATCCAGCGTAATGTCCATCGCGGGTGTTAAATGATAATTCAGGTCGACCACATAGGCCGATTCTTCTTGGCGAGCGACAATGAATGTTATTTCGTCAATCATTTTCACATTTCCGACGAGCCAGTCATTGTAAACTTCCAGCATGGCACGTTCTGAATCAGCTTGGAGAAGTTTGACGCTGCTGTTCTTGATCCGCCGTCCGTCAGTCGGGGCCCAGGCTCCCCAGCCCCAGAAATCGGCTTTCTTTCTGGCTTTTTTGGCTGATATGGAATGCCATGCCAGAAATACACCGCGATGATGGGGATGGTCACTGGGAGCAAAATCAACAACCCTTTCTTCCGACGGTGTATTCAACGGATAGAGGCAACAAACACTGTTGGCGGACAACTTGGTCTCGGCAGGCTTTTTGGTCATATATCGGAACACTGTTCGGCCGTCCGGATCTTTGAGGACTTTGCCGTGGGGATCTGGTACCAGGGTGAAGGCCTGTTTTGGATTGTGCCTCGTTGTAGCGGGTTTGGCTCTGCTATTCAAAGGCTTTATCTTGATGTTGCGGTACCACACAGCCCTGCCGTGGTCTTGCAGACCGATGTAACCTGTCCGTGCAAAATCTTTCAATGCGGTTTGAAACTTGTTTTTGGTGCCGCCGGGATTCTTATAAGGCTCATCCCACTTATTCAAATCCATATCGATGATGTGCTCGCCGTTGAGGACTATGCCGATTCTGTTGTCCTTGCAGGTAATAATATAGCGGTTCCACTCACCGGGCTTCTTGACGGTGTTCTTGGTTGGGGCAAGACAGTCGTAGATTGCACCTGCACAGCCTCCTTTGCTCCAGGTTTTTCTACCGTATGAGTTCGCGACCTGCACTTCAATTCCGGTATAGACCGGGTCTTTCAGGTCTGACGTGCGGATAAAAATGCCACTGTTCGCTCGTTCGGGGATTTTGAATTCCAAATCGAGAATGAAATCGTCGTATTTCTCTTTAGTCCAAAGATAATCCGCATTATGTTCCTTGCCATCCATTTCGCGATTGAGGGTGATAACGCCGTTTTCGACCACCCAGGTGTTGTCTGGCCCGGTAATCCAGCCCGTAAGGTCTTTTCCATTGAAAAGTTGGATGAATCCGTCATCGTTTGTCCGAGCATACGTAGCAGTAGCACACATAAACAGAATTAATAAGACAATATGTCGTTTCACCATCATAATCAAAGCTCCATAAGAAATTGTCTGTAAATTATTTGAGTTCTTTGATCCAGATGTTACGGAACTGAATCAGGCTCGACGCCGGGCTCATTTTTCCTGTTTTCTTATTTAGGCCTCCATGATGTTGCAGTCCGATGGGACCTTTCTCGGGAATCTCTGGGACCTGTGCATTATCTATGACCGTTTGGCCGTTTAGTACCACCGTCACCCGGTCCCCTTTCGTTGTGATATCAAATAAGTTCCACTGGCCGACCGGATTGTCGGCACGGACTTTGGGCACGGCTGCGGCCCGCAACTGCGGCGCCAGGTTCTTATTGTTGCGGACACTCCACATTTCACCGGAGCCGACTGCCCAACACCATATATTCACCTGTCCCTTGCCGCGGAGCAAAATACCGGAATCAGCATTTGGACGCATTTCAGTAATCACTTTGCCGGCAGCATCTTTTTTCAATGAGCCGTCAGGCAGAATAGTCGGCATCGGATACAAGCCCGAGGTACGTTTCAAACGCCATTCGATGAGTAGGCGGAAGTCGCCGTATGAATCCTCTGTCCACAAGCTTTTGTTGCCACGGGCCTCAGACTGCGCATCGTAGTCGATCACTCGGTCGAGTACTTTCCAGTGGCCATTGTCACCCTTTGGTATCTTCCAGCCGGTTAGGTCCTTGCTGTTGAACAGCGGCTTGAAGCCGGGCCAGTTTCTCCACGTGGGGTAAGTGTCGTGGGATGGCAGTTTGTGCTCGCGGCGAGGTGAAGGCGGGTAACCTTTATTGTAGAAGACGTAAAGGCCGGTCTTGCCGGCGATCACTATGTCATTGTCACCGTCCTTGTCGAGGTCGACAATATTCAGTTTCATTCCAACTGCGACACCACCATTAGGTGGTGGATTGGAACGTTCCTCTTCTGAATACCAGGGCAGATGGTTGTAAGACAGCACGTGACGCTCGAACTTGCCGCCCTGAATGTCATACCAGAAAGCGAACAGCGGGTCAAATGCGCTGATGTCGCTGCCATGATGGGCAAACAAACGCTTGCCTGTTACGAGGTCCGCTTTGCCATCGCCGTTGAGGTCGCCGAGTTCCATAGTGTGGAACTGGCCGAAATCCTTCTCGATCCAGTGTGTAGTGAAGCTGCGTTTACCGCTGGAATCGATGACCTGTTCGAGCCAGGCTAGGCCGTATGAGTGAGAGGCGCCAATGATAAGGTCGTTCAGCCCGTCTTCGTCGACGTCATGGACAAGGATTGGATGAGAGGCCGGTCCTTTCCATGTATAGTCGGTGTGAAAGACCCATTCGCCTTCGGTTGGTTTGGCAGGGGCCTCATACCATCCCGCTGGGGTGACTATATCGGTTCGTCCATCACCGTTGATGTCTCCGAGGCCGTTGCCGTGAAGATCACCTTTTGTGCCGATGATATGTTCCTTTAGCCACGGCTCCTTGTCTATGGATTCTAGCCAGGTAACGCCTTGGCCGGATTCAAGTGTCCAGTGGTTCACGAGGATATCGTCATCGCCATCGCCGTCGATGTCGCCGTGTATGATTCCCTCCATGGACTTTGCTAAGTGAATCCTTGTGGATTTCCATTTCACGTCGTTTTTGCCGGGATTCTCGTACCAAAACGCGCCCTTCATGTACATCCACCCGGAGCTTAAGACGTCCGTTCGTCCATCACGATTAATATCCAGGGCAAATTCACTGTTGTCGTCTGTTTCCGGGCCATTTGTGGTAGCACCATAGCGAAAGTTCGAGTGCTTTTTCCACTTTGGTGCTTCGTACCAGTTTCGCCCGGCAGCAATATCGAGGTCGCCATCCCCGTCAACATCTAAGACCGAACAGCATTCACTAAACGGCCCGAACCAGTAACTGTGATTAGCTGGATCATGGACCGGCCCATCGATCTTGACCGGAACAAAGATTGGCTCTTTTGCATGTGAGAAGCTTACAGTCGCAGCCAAACACAGCAATAACACACAGAAGCAATTTAGAAATTTCATCATCGATCTCCTTAATCAAACTATTTGAGGTTGTGAAGGTTTTGGCACCATATAAGTACTCTTATTTGCGCGACTCAGATTTGTCCGGCTCCACAGATCGTGCCACACGAAAGCCGATGAAGCCCATCTGGGGGAGCCACCATTTACTTTTAGGGTCCTGCGGGTCCATGAAACGCCAAAAGTCTTCCTCAAATGCCCTTGCGGGGCAGCGAAGTTCTTCGGCGGGACTCTCCCATGAGCCACCGCGGGCTACATGGATCTTGCCTTGTTTTGGTCCCCTGGGATTCAAGGCTGGGGACTGCTTTGCCGTGGCTGCGTAGGCGATTGGGTCATAGAAGTCGTGGACCCATTCAAGCACATTACCGAGCATGTCATAGAGGCCCCAGGGATTGGGCTTCTTTTTGGCGACCTCGTGGGTAGCCTGTTCGGAATTGTCTTCGAACCAGGCGTAGGCTGCGAGCTGTTTTGGGTCGTTACCGAAGAAGTATACGGTTTCAGTCCCTGCCCGGGCGGCATATTCCCATTCGGCCTCGGTTGGGAGGCGATACTTCCTGCCTGTCTTTTTAGACAGCCACCTGCAGAACGTCATAGCGTTGAGCCACGTTGCTCCAATGGCCGGTTTCGTTCCCCCGCCCATGCCCATTGTCGGGTCGCCGTAGATAGGCGTTGGCCCAGTGATTGCGTCTAAATCTTTTACCTTTTTTCTGGCTTCGTCCCTGTCTCTCTGCACGGTTTCTTCGTAGTAAACCCAAAACAACTCGTAGGTAGTCTCCGTCGTGCAGAGGTAGAAGGGCTCAAGACGAACCTTATGCTGTGGACCTTCGTTATCTTTGCGGCCCGCCTCCTTATCGCTGCTGCCCATCAGGAACTCGCCTCCGGGAATGAGCACCATGTCAAAGGTAACCTTCCCACCGCTGACGGCAGTAACGGTCTCAATGTACTTCTTGGGGAGCCCACCTGTTGAAGTTGACGGCGCGATAGCGCTGATACTAACCGAAGCACTAATATTGACGGGAGCTAAGCAGGTTTCGGCTGAGCATAAAACGCCTGTGGCCACAACGATAATCACTGCAAAGATACGAATATTACTCAAACTTTTCATACTAAATGCCCTCGAACATACAAATATTTGCTTTTTCCCGGTTTATAAAGACCAACCCGAACGATACGATTCCTTAACGTACTTATTTGCATCGCTGTTATTCGTAAACCTCATGTTTTCCCCGTCCCACTTCAGATGCTTGCCTGTCCGAAGAGCGATATTGCCCAGCAGAACGATCTCACTCAAAGGGCCGGCCCAACTGAACTGGCAGGTAGCAGGCAGGCCGCCGCGCATGGCTTCGGCCCACTCGGGCCATGTGCCACTCCGGCGCTGAAGCGTCTTGGGCGGTGGGGTATAAGCCTCCATTTTCTCCTCTGGTATAATTCGCGTGCCAAGCATCTTGCCTTTGTCGCCGACGTAAAGTACGCCTTCACCGGGCAGGTTCCTTCCCGGTTTGAGTTCGGATGGACGTGGTGGCTTGAGACCGCCATCGTACCAGACTGCTTTCAAGGGCGGCATACCTTCCCTGGCCGGGAACTCCCAGGTGACGATGGAGGCTAAAGGTGCGGTCTCAGGCATAACTCGACTTGCCGTGGCGCTGACACCAATGGGGTGGCCGAGTTTCAATGCTCGCTTGGGAATGTTGAAATAGTGACAGCCCATGTCTCCCAGGGCGCCGGTGCCAAAATCCCACCAGCCGCGGAAATTCCAGGGGTGATAGACCGCTTTGCGCGGGCGGCGAGACCAAAGCTGCTTAAGCGCGAGATGGTCGTCGGGCCACTCGTTTTTGAATGGCCGCATCTGCGCCGGGCCAATCCACATATCCCAGTCGAAAGTGTCAGGCACCGGGTCCGAGCCTGGCGGACGAAGCATCCCCTGGGGCCACAGAGGTCGGTTAGACCAGATATGTACTTCACGGACATCTCCGATGGCGCCACCCCAGATCATCTCGCAGGTTCGGCAGCCTTTCTCTGTAGAATTGGCTGAAGCCGTGACCTGCGTAGCTACTTTGGCCTTTTGAGCTTCCTCTACGACGCGCCTGCTCTCATGAATCGTTCGGGTAAGGGGCTTTACACAGCAAACGTGCTTGCCTTTTCTCAGGGCTGCCATGGTGATTACCGCATGGGAGTGATCAGGTGTTCCGCAGTACACCGCGTCAATCTTGTCGTCCTCGGCTTCCAGCATCTCACGAAAATCGCGATATCTCCTTGCTTTTGGAAAATTGTCATACGTTTTCTTGGCATACACATCATCGACGTCGCACAGTGCAACAATCTTGGTGTTCGCCTGCCGACTTATGCTTTGTATCTGGCCGCTTCCTACACCACCGATGCCGATCCCGGCGACCTGTATTGTCTCACTGGGAGGGACACGGCCTGCCTTTCCCAGAACGTGGCTGGGGACAATAGTCAAAGCCGCAAACGCGGCCCCGGCGCCATACATAAAATCACGGCGTGATACGCTTGCCTTGTTAGTGTCTTTATCAAGTTTCATAATAACTCTCCTCGCAGATTATATGCGATAATCGGTTTTGCCAATATCAGTTTGTTAAGCCTGCGATAGCAGCACTTAACAGCGATGCATTTATTACACTCAAAAGCTCTATGAAAATGGTTCTTGTTATCCTCCAGAAAGCTTTTTGGATGACATTATACCTTTGTTTTGGGGAATTTCAAGTCGTAAAATGTTGCCCCTTACGGGAGATTGCATAAGGCTGTACATATCTCTGGTATCCGCCTCTTCCATAATGGCCGGTAGTACTTCGGTCAAGGGCTGGGAAGAAAGACCTTGACCCCCTTGTGTCTTGGTTTGTTTAAGCAAAGGACGCTTTTAGGAACTTCCAAGAATGGCCTTGATTTCTTATATAAGCGTGTTTATCAGTACGAAACGTACTGTTTTAAATATTCTCGACTTTGAAATAAGGACCGTTTTCGCATCTCTAAAGAGCCCTCAAAAGCCCGGTCTTCAACTTCAACACAGGCTGAGCCGTTATATCCTATGTCCGTTAAGGCCGAGAAGAACTTGCCCCAATCAACGTCCCCCAGGCCCGGAAGCTTAGGACTGTGAAACGACAGGGGAGTCGCAAGGATACCAACATCATTTAAGTTTTCATGCAGCACTTTGGCATCTTTAATGTGTACATGAAAAATGCGATCTTTAAACTCATAGATGGGCCGGACATAATCCATGAATTGCCAGACCAGATGAGAAGGGTCGTAATTTAGACCAAAATTCGCCGAAGGAATCTCTTCGAACATTCTTCGCCAGATAGCTGGAGAAGATGCCATATTCTTTCCGCCGGGCCATTCATCGTTGCTGAAAAACATCGGACAGTTTTCAATGCCGATTTTTACTTTCCTGTCTTCAGCATGTTTAACAATCGGCGGCCAGAGTTTCTTGAATTTTTCAAAGTTGTCATCCAGATTTCTTTGGTGGTCTCTGCCGATAAAGGTGTTTACATTTTCCAGTCCTAATTGGTTGGCGGCGTCAATTACTTTCTTGATATGTTCGATATAGGCCGTTGCATTTTCGTTGTCTGCTTCCAAAGGATTTGGATAATATCCTAAGCCGGAGATATTGACATCCTTTTCTTTTAGAAGATTTTGAATACTGTCGACCTTCTCTTTGGAGAGGTTTGTGACATCGATATGTGTGACTCCGGCGTAACGTCTTTCTGCTTTTCCAGTCGGCCAGCACATTATTTCGACACATGAATATCCGCTCTCGGCGGCAAAAGAAATAACTTCTTCGAACGTTTGGTCAGCCAAGATTGCACTTACGAAACCGATTTTAATCATTTTATATAGCTCCTGTTATGTAACTTTAACCCACGCTCTATTCTTATTACTTTCGATAATCTTCTCACACAAGATAAGCTCACGAAGTCCGTCCTTAAAAGTCGGATAAGAGGCATCGCCCGACTTTTCGCCTGATATATCCGCATACACTTCCTTTAGCAACTGCTTGAATGTATCAGGGAATCCCTCGTTGTGTCCTCCCGGGTAATCAATCACCCCCCGACATTCCGGATATACAAGGGATGGGTCTCTCATCATCAGTTCATTATTACCGTCGCGCCTGCCAATCCATATTTGATTTGGCGTCTCGGATTCCCAGGCAATAGACTGTTTCGAGCCGTCCAATTCGAAGTAGAGCCTGTTCTTTCTGCCGGCGGCGACCTGGTTGACGGTCATTACACCTCGGCCGTCATTATCTAATCTGAATAGGACAGTCGCATAGTCTTCAGTATTGATAGGCATGTCTTCGTAATCTTCCGGTTGCAGCACCTTACCTGCGTAGGTTTCGATGGGTTTCAGAGGTTTCTTTCTGATTTTGTGAAAGGTTGCAAAATCGGCGCAGACCTCCACGATTTCTAAGCCTGTGATGCACTCTATAAGATCCATCCAATGGGAGCCTATATCAGCAATGGCTCGTGACTGCCCCGACATCTCTGGCTCTAATCGCCAGTTGTAATCGGTTTGATAGAAAAGCCAGTCCTGTAGATATGACCCTTGGATGGCAAGGATATCCCCCACATCCCCTTTTTCAACCATCACCTTGACCTGCCTCATCAGCGGGTAATAGCGAATGTTGAAATTGACCGCGTTTACAAGGCCTTTCTTGCCAGCCAAGTCGACAAGCTCTTCAGCCTCAGCCACACTGATAGCAAGTGGCTTCTCACAAATTGTATGTTTACCGGCCTCAAGCGCCTCTTTAGCCATCTCATAATGAAGGTAGTTTGGCGAACAGATATGAACAGATTGGATGTCCCGGTCCTTCAGGAGCTGCTTATAATCACCATAATATTTCTCAATGCCCAGCGTCTCAGCCTTCGACTTGGCCACTCCTTCAGAACATTCAGCCAGAGCGGCAACTTCAATGTTTCCTAATCGCCTTAACGCCTCAATGTGAGCAGGTCCAATGAAACCCGTTCCAATAACACCGGCCTTTACTTTTTCCATATTAACTTTTCCTCACAGTAACTGGTAAATGCTAACAGGTATATTCGAATAACCAATTGCTAACTACGACAGTTCAATTCCTGTCGGCAGATTCGATATTAAGCCGTTGTTGGCGTTGAGTATCGCTCCTTCTTCAATTACCAGAGCGGCATTTGCACCATCTGTAACAGCTCCTCTTACGTTTCTTACCTTTTTGGCGTCCCCAATCTTGGCTACATTCAGACCAGCTTCCAGAAAGCTTTCATACACACTGTCGTCAGATTCGACCTTGGCAAGAACTACCGTATCAACTTTCACTGCGGACCTCTCAAACTCATTGCTGATGATAACTACCGTACCATCTTTCTTTATTTCCAACACAGAGCTGTTAGGAATTATAGTAACAGCATGGGCGTATGTCTTGCTCTTCAGCCCTTCACCATTTCCGCCGGCAAACCGTTTCATCATCACGTCCCGGTGGCAGGGCTCCATCCATTCTGCGAATTCTTGATTTTCAGTGACAATTGTGACTTTTTTGCCGGCGTGACCGAGCATCTCGGCAGTATCTGCGGCGCCGAAGTGGTCGCCCCAGACCAATACCTCCTGGCCGCATTCTGCAGGTTCTGTTTTATTATCCGGATAATATTCACATTTTGTGTTCTTGCAGCGTAAAACGTCTTCAAAGGTCACGACTATGGGCAGTTCAATTCCGGGTATTTCGGGCCTTACGACTCTTGTTCCTGAGGCGAGCAATACGACATCATAGTCTTTGAGATCCGCTGCGGTTGGTTCCGTATTATATTTTATGTCGACACCGAGTTTTTTCATCTGCTGTCGGAGCCAATCGGCATACCAGCGCATCTTGTTCTTTCCGGGTACTGTGCAGCAATAAAGCATAGCGCCGCCCAGCTCTCCGGTTTTTTCAAAAATGGTCACTTTATGCCCGCGCAAAGAACAGATACGAGCTGCTTCCATACCGCCTGGTCCACCACCTGTGACAGCCACATTACAGGCTTTTTTAGCAGGCTGTAAATGAATGAACCGTTCATCACCAACGGCCGGATTAATAGCGCATCTCATATCTCGCCTGATCATCAACGACTCCTGCCAGCAACCAACAAGGCAGGAAATGCATCTTCTGATTTCATCTTTGTTGCCCGTTTTTGCCTTGTTGGCCCAGTAGGCATCAGCTATCAACTGACGGCTGAAGCCAACCATGTCCGCTTTGCCTTCTGCAAGGATTTTCTCGCAATGGTCGGGATTTCGTAGTGAATGGCTGGTAATGACGGGAATCTTGACGTGTTTCTTCACCTCCTCTGCCGTGTACGTATTCCAGCCTTCGGGATAGTACATCGGATCCATTACTGTTCCGGGTGACTCAAATATCCCCGCACTAATATCAACGTATGCCAAACCCATTTCTTCCATAAGTTTGGCTACCTTAACGCTTTCATCGAGTGTTCTGCCACCTTCGATCCATTCATCACCCGAATACCGGATACCTAAGGGAAAATCTCTTCCGCATTTCATTTGAATTCGGTTAACGATCTCCATCGTAAAACGCATTCTATTGATAAAACTCCCGCCGAAGCGGTCGTTTCGCTGATTCACGAACGGGCTCATAAATTGTGCGATTAGGTAGCCATGGGCGGCATGGAGTTCCACAGAATCAAAACCTGCTTGCTGGACTCGCCAGGCAGCTTCGGCAAACTTCTCAACCAAATCGTATATTTCCTCAGCCGTCATAGCGCGTATTGATTTACCTTGAGCAATGTTCTCGGCATAAATGACTTCATGACCGGCCGAACCCGGCACATCCAAAACATGGTCACTGGCTGACATCAAATTCTTGCGGGGCCAAGCGGCCTGACGTCCCGGATGTTGTATCTGAACAGCGCACTTAGCCCCGTTGCGGTGCATCGCCTCGGCTAATTGGGCAAGCCCGGGAATTAACGGATCTGCGTCCGCGGCAAGACAGGTGACCGTCGGCCTGCCTGTTGCCTTATCAGGCGTGGTCGCACCGACAATAATGAATCCACAGCCTCCCTTGGCGATTTCCTCATGATAGGTAATCACCCTTTGGTTTACAGAACCATCCGCATTGGCGGAGCTTATGTCCGTCGGGACCATTGCTATTCTATTTGGTACTACCATAGTGCCGATCTCAAGTGGAGTGAACAAATTTGGATAGTGTTTATTTCTCATGATTTTTTGCCTCACACGATGTATGTCCTTTTTGAATATTATTCCCGGTTGACAATGCCTTCTAACTAAGTGGTCATCTACTTTTGACCGCTTCTTTTATAACAGTCTTCCATGATGGTTTCTGTTCTTGTTGCTCCGAATCTCGTACAGCCGACTTCTCTGACCTTCAAGGCCATATCTAAGTCGCGCACGCCGCCGGCCGCTTTTATCTGCACCTTATCAGAAACACTTCTCCGCATAAGCTCTAAATCTTCGATGGTTGCGCCACTCGCTGCGAAACCGGTTGAGGTTTTTACAAAATCGGCGCCGGCTTCTTCGGCAAGCTTACAACCAATCTCGATAAGCTCATTAGTAAGATAGTGGTTTTCTAAAATAACCTTTAGCAGAACATTCTCGCGATGTGCCATATCTGCGACGGCCTTGATATCACTCTTTACATAATCAAAATCCCTGCTTATTAGTTTCCCAATGTTAATGACCATATCCAGCTCAACCGCCCCGTCCTTGATAGCTTGTTCAGCCTCAAAGACTTTTGTTTCTGTTTTGTTATAACCATTGGGAAAACCGACAATGGTGGTAACTTTTACACTCGATCCTTCGAGGTGTTTTTTGGCTAAGGCAACCGATGAAGGCCAACAACAAACAGTTGCGACATTATATTTTTTTGCCGTCTCAAAACCTTTGACAATGTCCTCGTCCGTAAGCTCGGGACGTAATAACGAATGGTCAATCATCTTGGCTATATCTTCACAAGTATATTCCATATTGTTCTCCATAAGTTAAGTTTGGTTCAGAAGGGCTCATTTTACAGATTTTTTAGCGAATTGCATCATCCAATTTTTTGTTTTTATTTTTCGTAAGCTTCTCCAGAGATGCTGCGGCCGAATACTTGGAAGATTCTAACAATTTTTGATACAAGGGATTGCAAAGCCAACGGTCGGATTTGAACCGACAACCACTGGTTTACAAAACCAGAGCGGTGAAAACATAACTGCTGAGGGTACAAAAGGTTGCCAAACTGCACAAGAGCAGTTGACACCCCAGTTGACACCAAAATCCCCAAAACAGTCCGAAATTGACACCTCAGAACTGTCCCCAGACCTTGCTGAAATCGTAGCTGTTTGGTCGGAACTGCCGGAGCATATCAAGGCAGCGATTAAAGCATTAGTGCAATCCCATATACAAGGAGTTCAAAAATGACCGTATCACAAAAACAAATAGAAGCTAACAAAAAGAACGCCCAAAAAGGCGGAGTTAAAACCCCAGAGGGTAAAGCAATAGTCAAATACAATGCTCTAAAGCACGGCTTGCTTGCTAAAGAAGTGGTCGTAACCGTTGGAGACGGCGCAGAGAGTCCAGAGGATTTCAACACCCTTTTAGAAGACCTAACAGCACAGCTTGCACCTGAAGGTACTTTGAAAGAAATGCTGGTCGAAAAGATAGCAGTTGCTTACTGGAGACTGCGAAGGGCTTACAGATACGAGGTTGGACTTATTCGAGAGGAGTTAGATAACACTAATGAAAAATTCTACAGCCAGACAAAATGGGACGGTGGAAAGTTGAATAAGACGGATGAAGAAATAGAACAGGAGGTAAAGCAGGAGCAAGAACACATCGAAGAATGGGAAAAAGATAAAAAACAGCTAACCAAAATGCACAAAAAAGGTGAATCGTTGGAGGAGATTTACGGTTGGGAAGGGAACTGGGATTGGCTTTACGACAAATTAAGTTACCTGTTTCCGTCAGACGAGGACGATGAGCGAATATGGACACCTAAAGAAATTAGGGAACATCTCAATAAGAAAGAATGGGACGATATAGTACGTCTACTCGACCCCGTGATTGATTGAAATATTGAAAAATCAATCAAAAACTTTCCTATAAACGCATTATATAACAGAGGTGACATGTTAAGTATTTGTTCCGAGGTAAAAAGCTTAGACTCTGGTGCTATGTAGTTTCTATAACTCTGTTACTTCTCCTCCCCTATCTTTTTCTCCAGCCTCCCTGGGTGTATCCTAAGGGACACTATACAACTACGCGGCCAGGAAATTGCCTTAGCTTGCACGGGGTATGGTGAGGTAGACTCAGCTGCTGAATCTTATGACAAAGCTGCGCTTTTCAATTCTTCCAGGCAGTCATGACAGAACATCTGGCCAGAGTCAATCTTGACCAGTTGATCTTCGCCAGGATATTCTCTGTCGCAACATTCGCACTTCGCGCGCTTTTGTGAGAAATTGGCAATCTTGATGATCTCCGCCTCGGCGTCAGGGGATCGTTCTGTCTCGGGTAGTTGATGGTGTTTTGACTGTTTCAGAGCTTCAGATTGTAGCTTCTTCTCAGCTTCGTAGCGTGCCTCAGCCTCTGCTCTACTTCTCTGTTCGGCTTCGAGCCTGGCTGCAATTTCGGATTCAGCTTTAGCTTCTATCTTGGCCCTTTTGCTGGCTTCAGTCTTGGCCTGCTCCTCTGCCTTCAACCTCGCCTGAACCTCCGCCTCCAGTTTCTCTTGTGCTTCACTCAACGTCTTGGCATAGGACATTGCCTCCTCTTCCGCCTGCACTCTGGACTGAGTCTCAGTCTGAGCCCTGGCTTCGGCTTTGGCACGTTCCTGTGCTTGAGCCTGAGCCTCTTGCTCGGCTTTCAATCTTGCTTTAGTTTCCGCCTCCAACCTGTTTTTTGCTTCGCTCAATGCTGTGGCATTC
>SDBU01000219.1_pt1 | contig 81514 bp, 101 predicted proteins | sample 2277071 | NCBI WGS metagenome assembly SDBU01 (sample SAMN10397929, study PRJNA504765) | marine sediment metagenome | isolation source: marine sediment core GS08_GC12, 126 cmbsf | place: Arctic Ocean: Gakkel Ridge, Loki's castle | collected 2008
CTTTTGGCCTTAGAACCTTATATTTTTCGATGTAATGAAGGTGTTTTTTTAGGATCTTTTTCCTTAAGGAAAGAGGCCGTTTTGGGGCTATTTTGCCGCTCTTTAGATACTCTTCAATGTCCCGAAATATCCATGGATTGCCAAGCGCACCCCTGGCTACCAGTATGCCATCGCATCCGGTTTCATCAAACATTCGTTTGGCAAGTACCGGATTCAGGATGTTACCGCTGCCAAAAACAGGTATCCTTACGGCTTCTTTTACAGCCTTTATGGCATCATAATCAATGCCTCCGGCATACCCTTGAGACATGGTTCTGCCATGGACAAAAAGCGCCTTGGCTCCGTTTTCCTGGCAGTTTTTGGCTATTTTCTGGGACTCTTTTGGGCTTGATTTTTCGTATCCGGTCCTGAGCTTTACAGTAACCGGACATGGCAGATTTGTGGCTAATTTTTCAATGATTTCGTAGAGTTTTTGGGGCTCTTTTAGGAGCGCTGATCCGGCACCTTTTCTGGTGACTTTTTTGACAGGACAAGCGCTATTAATATCAAGAAATGCTATATCGGTGAGGTCTAAAAGCCTCTTTGCGGCTTCCAATAAAACGCCCGGTTTTTCACCAAGCAGCTGAGCAGCTATTGGGGTGTCTTTTTTGTGAGTTTTTAAACGCCTGGTGGTGTCTTTATGGCCTCCATACAAAGCATTAGCATCTATCATCTCATAGAAACAAAAACCGGCATTATGTTCGCGCGCAATAAGCCTGAAGGCAAGATCTGTGCATCCTGACATAGGGGCTAAAAAGATATTGGTTTTGGCGTTTATAAAGTCTATATTCACGGCTTTAGTATACAGTCTTAAAAGATATAAATAAAGGTTTTTTTAGCGTTCATATTACAAAAAACTTGCTCTGACAGACATTTCTATTTCGTTAAGACTGTGACATTTTAATTTCGGCTTGACATGTACGGCATAAATCCTTGATTATACAATATTATATGATATAATATTAGCCCTTATGCAGAGTGGATATCAGGGCGAACTATTTAAGGAGTTTGAAAAGAAGGAAAGCTCCCTAAAGCGGCTGACAAAAAAGATTTTGCCGAAGAGAAAGCTGCACATATTACAGATCCCCTTAGAGAATATTGTAAGTTTTGCAATTTTGGTTATATTAGGTTTCATAGTATTTTTTGCCTTAGGGGTTGAAAAGGGAAAAAGGCACGCACAAGTTTTACATAAGGATGAAGAACTTATCGTTCTCGAGACCGAAGAAGTTACACCAATGCCGGCATTAGAGGAAAAAGAGGTTGTTAAAGAGGCCCCGGAGGTTATTGCTGAGATTGAAAAGCTATATACCATACAACTTATTTCTTACAAGGATAAGAAATTAGCTCGAATCAAAGTTAAAGAATTAGAAGCCATGAACATAAAAGCCGATATCGTTCAGAGAAATAAATGGTTTCAGGTTTGCGCCGGTTCATATGTCGATAAGAAAAATGCTGAGAGTGATTTGAAAAAGTTTTCGAAGGAATACAAAGGGTGTTTCTTGAGAAATAAAAAAGAGGATTGAAGGAGGTAGATTTACATGTCGCAACATCCAAGCTTACGGTCGAAAAAAAAAGAAATAGCTCATCGCACTGTTTTAAAAAGATACGAGCGCTTAAAGGAACTTATGGAAAAGGAGAAATGGGATGAAGAAAAATCCATATTTGGCCTGCCGAAACTAAAAATCCTGAAGTTCAAGATTAAGAAAGAAAAAACTGTAGAGGCAGAAGCTGCTGTAGCGGGTGCAGAAGGCGCTGAAGTTCCGGCTAAAGGCGCTGCGCCTGAAGCTGCGGAAAATGGCAAGAAGGAAGTACCGAAGAAGGAAGCTGCTAAACCAGAAGCCAAAGGGAAGGAAAAGAAGAAATGATTTCATTTGATGAGTTTAAAAAACTTGAAATAGTGACTGCGAAAGTCATTGAAGTCGAGGATCATCCTAATGCAGATAAGCTCTACGTAATGAAGATTGATATAGGCGGAGAAATCCGGCAGATTGTAGCAGGTGTAAAGGCATATTATAAAAAAGAAGAGCTTTTAAATAAACAAATTGTTGCGTTGAAGAATCTCCAACCGGCTACAATAAGGGGTGTTGAATCAAATGGCATGATGCTTGCTACAAAAGATGATAAAACCCTGGCTATACTGGTACCGGAAAAGGAAGTAACGCTTGGCAGTCCTATATCTTAATGAAATATGTAACAGCGAATAAAATCCGCGAAATCGATAATCTCGCCCAGATAAAATATTCCATTCCCTCACTTATCCTCATGGAAAATGCAGGACACGCAGCAGCTGAGGAAATTTTAAAGTTTATAAGTAGTAAGACATTGTCATTCCCGCGAAAGCGGGAATCTAAAACGATCGCTATTTTTTGTGGCAAAGGCAACAATGGGGGAGACGGATTTGTTGCAGCCAGACATCTTAAATCCGTAGGACTAAATATTGATGTGTATCTTTTTGGAAAAATAAAAGACGTAAAAAAACCAGACCCATTAACGAATCTAAGGATAGTCAGAAAAATGGGCATAAAAATAATAGAACTGCCGGATTTAAAAAGTGTCAAAAAATTAAGACGCAGATTCTCCTGCGATATAATAGTCGATGCTATTTTCGGAACAGGATTCAGCGGAAAATTGCCACCTCATATAGCAGCGCTTGTTAACTTCTTAAACAGTACAGGTAGGCCTATTTTTTCACTCGATGTGCCGTCAGGATTGGACGCAACTACAGGAGGAGTTTTAGATACGTGTATAAGAGCAACAAAAACAATAACCTTTGGCCTTCCCAAAACAGGTTTCATAAAGGCCGACGGCCCTAAATTCACCGGTGAAATTACCGTCCACAATATAACATACCCACAGCCCTTACTTCATTAACCCATTCCTCAAAAATTCTCTTTCGTAACTTAAAAAGCATTATCTTATCATTCATAACATAAACCCTCCATACATATAAATATATCATATAAAACCAACATATCCAGTTACCACCTGGTGGTAATAAGTGAAGAAAGTTAAATATAAAAAAGTTAGATATGAAAAGTTGTTTAGTTCTTATAAATATGGTATACTTATATTGAACCTATAAGGGCTAATTAGGAGCTTTTTTTAAGTAAAGTTTTTAAAGATGTTTAGAAAGAGGGGTCTGACCCCTCTTGGTAATAGATACGCACTTTAGGGAGGTGATAAAAGTGTTTGCTTCCAGATCTATATATAATATCACATATAGGGCCATAGCAATATGTCTTGCTGTGGCCTTTTTATTTAACCAGGCCTGGGCTTATAATGAGCCTAACAACATACTTTCTGGAAGCGGTATGGGAGGTGGGTCAGGTCCAGGCCAATCTAAATTAGTTTTAGATAAACTCCAACTGCCGCTATCTCTTGGCTATGTGAAAGAAACATATAGTGCAGAAACCGCGAAACCCACTGTCATATACATCCAGGATGCGCACTGCAATTATTCCTGCCAGAAAAGCATAGAGAGAATTATCGGATATTTTAATGAAAATTATGGAGTTAGTTTAGCAACCGTTGAAGGAAGCGCAGGAAATCATGACTACTCTATATTTACAAGTATTCCCGATATAGACCTAAGAGAAAAAATAATAAATTATTTTATACGTGAAGGACGGGTAACAGGCGTTGACTCATTTGCATCACTAAACCCGGATAGGTTGACAGTTAAAGGTTTAGAAGAACCCTCTCTCTATGAAAAAAATTTGAGTGTTTACAGAGAAAGCCTCACATTTAAAGATAAAGTAGATAAATATTTGAAGATATTACGGCATTTTGTCCAAAATCTGAAAGGGCCTATATTTTCCAAAAAAATTAAAGAATTGGACGAAAAGAAAACCGCATACGACGATAGTAAGGATAAATTAAAGGATTATGTTATCTATCTGGGTAAGATTTCTCGAACAGATAATATCAGAATTAATAAGTTTCAAAATTTATCTAAACTCCTGACTTTGATAGAAGAAGAAGAAAAAATTAATTTTAAGAGGGCGGAGAGGGAAAGAGAAGATTTATTAGATTTATTAACAAAGAAACTGGCAAAGATGGAGATAGCAACTCTTGTTAAAAAATCCATAGACTTTAAGAAAAAAGATATATCAGGTCCCGATTTTTATGAGTATCTCTTCAGAAAAGCCTATTCTTGCAATATAGACCTATCCAAATATCCCAATCTCTTAACGTATAAGACTTATCTCGATAAATACGATAACGTAGAAAAGGATGTATTTTTTGAAGAAATATTTGATGCAGAGCGTTATATAGCGGATAGTCTTTTTAAAGCAGACGATGAGAGAAAGCTCTTTTATCTCTCAGATGATTTATCTATATTAAATAAACTTTTCTCTGTATCTTTGACAAGGAGATTGTACGATTATTATCGCCAGAAAAAAGACGAACTTAAAACAAGTAAATTCATAAAATTCATTAAAGAAAAAGCCTCCTGGTACAATATGCCTGCCAGCATAAATCCCGAAGTTGAAAAGTTGGATGTATATAGTGATAAAATCGGTAATTTCTATCAGTATTCTTTCGAAAGAGATGAAGTTTTTATAAAGAATTTGGATAAATATTCAAAAGACCAGAAAGCGCTATTCATGGTAACAGGGGGATTCCATACCGAGAACATGATAGATCTTTTAAAGAAAAACGGTTATTCCTATGTTCTTATTACGCCTAAGATCGTGACACAAAAAGATAATCCGTATTTCCACCTGCTCGCAGGTAGCTTAAGTCCGATAGAGAGCCTATTGAGTGAACATACTGCAGTTTTGGCTTTGAGAAATGCGTTTGGCGGAATGGCTGACAAAAAAGACATACAATATATCAGTTGGATAACAAATCTTTTGAGGGATTTTATAGGAATGGCTCATGAGCTTGGATGGCAGCATAGCGAACCTCACAAATTGCCTTCCGGTGTATTATTTTTGACATTGTCATTGCTTTCTGAAGCAGAACTTGGAAGTAAATTAGGATTAACGCTAGAACAATTAAAAGAAAAAGGAATTCATGTTGAGCCCGTTGGAGAGATCGAAATCGAGAGAGACAAACCTTTACCTTTATATGCTGTTGTTCATAGAGAAGAGGTTTTGTTTGAAGAGGCCATAACTAAGGAAAGGGCTATTGAGATAGAAGTCGAACGAGCTGCTATGGCAATAGCGGTTGGTATGGGTATTAACATGCCTGTTAGAGATGCCGCGACCACATGGAGACAGCAGGTTCGCGATGTCGTACACATAGGTTTTGTGACACTTGATGCTGAAGCGCCGTCAGCTAGTGACGGTGAACAGCTTGAAAGGACAACAAGAAAAAAATATGGTAGTGAGACACAAATTGATAGATACTGGGCCGGGAGAGATGGTTTGGAAAATCGGTATAAGGATAGTTACGCAAAAAGTTTGAGAAGGGAACTAACGGATAAATTAATTGAGCAAATTATTGAGCAAATTGTAGATGAAGAAGTGGTGCCTGAGGATAGCCCCCATCACATTACCTTAGCGCCTGGTTCAGATGGTGTAAGGTGGGCAGAGTCTGTCAGGGATGATGTAATTAATGAACTGTTAAATGCATATTTTAAGGGAGTCTTACCGGATAATATTGAAGAAATTACAGAACGCATCAAAGAACGTCTTCGCATTGTTAATATGCAGATACCGTATGGCTATCATATAAATGAAGCTGTTCACGTTGTCTGGGCCAAAAGCATTCATCACCTTCTGCGTTATAGAGCCAGAGAATATGGCCCGCCAGAAACGGACGAAATATCAAGATTAGAAGATATTAATATAAGTTTATTAAAGACAATGGTTTCCAACAAGGATGAAGTAAATAGAAGCTTTCTTTATAGAATTATCGAAGGTTTAGAGTCTCTCCGAAGCTTAGGTGTGGCAAAGGAGATTCAACAAATGAGAGAGAACTACGAAGCCATCATCCGTTCACTCTAATCTTCTATATTTCAACTTTCCAAAAAAACCGCAGGGTACCTTGAAAACACACATAAAATTAGGTATAATTAAATGAGGACACAACTTATGGAGGCCAAAGGCCGACATAAGTTGTATGTCCGAATTTACCCCGCCCTTCTGGCGGAGTAAAATTACAATATATTTTACAAAGTGCAAAATCAAAATAAAATTTTTAAATATAAGTTATTAATTCCGCCAAAAGGGCGGGGTTCAATTCGACCGTTCAAGGAAGAAGTTCAAAGTAGACAGACTTACGAAAATTATTAAATTTTCATAAGTCTGGGTCTCATTGAAGGAGGTTAAGAGATGAATCCCGTTAGACCTCTTGGTCTAATGGGATTTATAAAAGAGGAGGTCTAACGGGATGAAAACAATATCTATAATTATAAGTATGGTATTTTTACTCTCTTTCGGAACGGAATTTTGCCGTGCCAACGACGATGAAACTACGGAGATGCTGGGAAATGCGGTTTTAGGTGGTTTATTGGGTGCCGGCATAGGAGCAGCGATCGGCAGCGCATCAGGTGACGCGGGAAAGGGCGCGGGTATCGGTGCCGGAGTAGGCGCATTAAGCGGTGTTGTGTTAGGAACAATGAGAAGGTCTTCACGCAGGGACAGGTATTATCGTGAAGGCGGATATTATGAGAGAGGGCATTATAAGCCGTATTCGAGATCAAGACATAAATATTCATACCGGGATGGTTATTATAGGCCGGGTGCCCACAGAAAGATAATTCGAGAGTACGACGAATATGGAAATATAATTTCCGAGAAAGAAATTTATTACGAGGAATAAAGGATTGCCGCAAGCTTCGCAAATTAAAAAGCCACGGTTAATAAAGCCGTGGCTTTTTAATTTGTATTATGTACGTTATATGCTACAATATTGAGCAATATGGAGGAAAACATGAGCACTTTAATGAATACAGAAAAGATACCGCAGGATACACGTAAAAACGTTATAAGCTTTATCGAAAAAATCCTAAATTTACATAAAGGCAACCTAAAAATGATTGCGCTTTACGGGAGCGCCACAGGTATCGATTACAGGCCTAAGATATCGGATATAAATCTGATATGTATTTTTGACAATATCGAGTTTTTTAATTTAAAAAAATCATTAAAACTAATTTCCTGGGGTATATCAAAAAGAATTGCTGCCCCCTTATTTCTAAGCGTAGAACACATAAGAAGTTCACAAGATGTATTTCCTATGGAATTTCTCCAGATGAAGGAAAATCATATTGTGCTTTTTGGCGATGATTTATTAAAGGATTTAGAGATAGACAATAAAAATTTAAGGCTTTTCTGTGAAGAGCAGATTAAGGGCAAGCTCATACGAATAAGACAGGCATTTATGGAAATAGGCCTTAAGAAAAAAGGTGTGGAGGCGCTTTTAAAAGAGTCTTTGAACAGCCTTATACCTGTTTTTAGGGGTTTATTGAGATTAAAAGGGATCGCACCTCCAAAAGACAAAGAAGGAATTTTATCCGATCTTTCAAATGCATTTGCGCTGGAAAAAGATATTTTCGTTGATATATTACGCGATAAGGAAAATGATGAAAAAATAAAAAACCGCGACATCGAATATTATATGGAACGCTATATTGAGCAGGTTAAAAAGCTTGCTTTAATTGTTGATAAATTATGAAAAAAGAAATTGCCATTGCGAGCCCTGTTAGAAAAAAGTTTTCTAACAGGGCGAGCGAACGAAGTGAGCGAAGCAATCTCAAAATAAGAGATTGCTTCGTCGGCACTTTGTGCCTCCTCGCAATGACGTCGTTATTTATTGCTGGCCCTATAAGTCTAGCGCAGGATTTCCCATCACCCCGCGGCTACGTAAACGATTTCGCCGATATTTTGTCGAATGAATATGAAACGAAACTAAATGCCTTTGCGTCCGAGTTAGAAGACAAAACCACATCTCAAATCGCTATAGTAACAGTCGATTCTATCAAACCGTATGAAATTGAAGATTACGCTGTCAGGCTTTTCGAGAAATGGGGTATCGGTAAACAAGGTAAGGATAACGGTGTTCTTATACTTTTGGCTGTTTCCGACCGCAGGGTAAGAATCGAGGTTGGTTATGGCTTGGAAGGCGCGATTCCCGATGCTATAGCAAAGCAGATTATAGAAGAACGAATGATACCATTTTTTAAACAGGATAAGTATCAGGAAGGACTCGTCTCCGGAAGTTTGGCAGTAATGGGTTTTGCCGCAAAAGAATACAATGTCGAACTAACCGGTTTTGGCCAATATTATAAAAGTATGGCTCCTCCGAAACCCAGCAAACTTACATCAATTCTTAATTTTATATTTACACTTTTAATATTTTCCTTTTTTATCAGCATGAGGATGGGGCTTCTGGGTTGGTTTTTTCTTATGGGAACAGGCAGGCGTAGAGGCGGGTTTTGGTATGGCGGCGGCTACGGAGGAAATTCCGGTGGATTCGGAGGCGGTTTTGGCGGTTTTGGCGGAGGATTGAGCGGTGGAGGCGGAGCTAGCGGAGGGTGGTAGCAGTGATATGAGAAGGAGGGATTGATATGAGTAAAGGGCTAAAAATTCTACTAATAGTAATCGCAGTTATTGCAGCGCTTGGTGCGTTCTTGATTAAGGGACTTAACGGGGTCGTGATTAAACACGAAAATGTAGCTGCGGCTTGGGCTCAAGTTGAAAATCAACTTCAAAGAAGGAACGATTTGATACCGAATTTGATAAGCACTGTTAAGGGTTATATGGTGCATGAGCGCGAGACATTGACAGAAATTACGAAATTGCGAAGTCAGTGGAGCGCCGCAAATACCACCGGGGAAAAAATTGAAGCTGCCCAGGGTATGACCGCCGCATTAGGAAGACTGCTTTTGGTGGTTGAGAGATATCCCGATCTTAAGGCGAATCAAAATTTTTTGACATTGCAGGCACAGCTGGAAGGAACAGAGAACAGAATCGCGGTTGAAAGAATGAGATATAATAATACGGTTAGAGATTTTAATAGATTCATAAGAACCATCGGAGGTTCAATAGTTGCGAGGATGAGAGGCCTTTCAAAATCAGAGGTATATTTTGAGGCGGAAAAAGCTGCCCGGGAAGTTCCCCGAGTGAGTTTCGAATAAGGAAAGTCCCTCGCGGACTGAAGCAGTAGCATGCCGCTCGGGACGATTTTTGAGTACAAAATCGGAGGTGGTTATGAAGTTATTTTTGGTTTTAATAGGTATCTTTTGGGTTGTCTTAGGTACACTATCTGTATTCGCTACAGATTTGGTTAGAAAAAAGTTTTTTAACAAACTTAAAAACATGGATTTTAAAAAATGGTCAATTTTACCTATTGTTATAGGTATCCTGTTTTTAATGGCTGCACCGGTCTCAAGTGCGCGCCTTTTTATAACAGTTCTCGGTATCTTGGCATTTTTAAAAGGTTTCTACTTTCTTTTGGTTCCTCAGAAAAAAATCAAGAAGGTAATGGATTGGTGGTTCAATGCCAAAGATAATCTCCTCAGAATATGGGGCGCGCTAGCGCTTATACTGGGTGTACTCGTCCTGATTAATTTGTAGTGATTATAAAAACCAACTCTTCCATAATTCAGTCCTATTTAGAGGATTCATCCAATCTAAACGGCGGCTACGCCAAAAAGGTTGTTTTTGCTGAAAACTATGAGGAAGTCTCTCTCTTTTTGAAAGAGGCTAATCGTAAGAAACTCCCGGTTACGATTTCCGGAGGAGGAACAGGTACAAGCGGCGGAAGAATACCTTTTGGCGGAGCAGTGCTTTCCATGGAGAAATTAAATAAGATAAAAAGCATCAGAAAAGAAAATTCCAAAGGATTTATTAGCTGTGAAGCAGGTGTTTTGATTAAGGATTTGAAATCACGCGCCGATAAAGAAGGCCTTTTTTACGCATACGACCCGACTGAGCAATCAGCCTTTATCGGAGGAACCATAGCAACAAATGCCTCAGGTGCAAGGTCTTTTAAATATGGTTCCACAAGGCAATCTGTCAGCGCCTTGACCCTCGCCCTGGCCAATGGTTCGATATTTAAAGTAGAAAGAGGCCGAATAAGAGCGAAGGGAGGCAAGATCACTTTTTCGATAGATAAAACCGAATATGTAATACCCCTACCGAGTTATAAAATGCCCGAGACTAAAAGTTCTGCAGGATATTATGTGAAGAAAAATATGGATTTAATAGATTTATTTATAGGAGGAGAAGGTACGCTGGCCTGCATTCTCGATGCAACCCTGAAATTAAATAGAAAACCGGAAGACATATTAAGTTGCTTTGCTTTTTTTAAACAGGAAGAAGATGCATGCAATTTTGCGATAGAGGCAAGGAATACAATAGATGCTTTATCGATCGAATACTTTGATAGCAATTCTTTAGGCCTTTTACGTCAGAAATACGGAAATATTCCTGCCGGTACCACCTCATGTATCTTTTTTGAGCATGAGATATCAAGAGATACAGAAGATAAAGTCACAGAAATCTGGGAGAAATTACTTTCTAAATATAGCGTTCCGTTAGGTAATACATGGGTCGCTATGAATCAAAAAGAAAGACAGGATTTGTTTGACAAAAGACACTGGATAGGCGAAGCCATGAATGAAATGACGAAACTTAACAATTTTTCAAAGGTAAGCACAGACCTGTCCGTCCCTCATAAAAATTTTATGGATATGATGAATTACTATAAAGAAGTTTTAAAGGATATAGAGATTCAATATTTTTTATTCGGGCATATAGGAGACTCGCATCTCCATCTGACACTTTTTCCAAAGACCGAAAAAGAATTTATAGATGCGAAACGTACGGCAATGGCATTCATTAAAAAATCAGTATCTCTGGGTGGCACTGTCTCAGCGGAACACGGCATAGGAAAACTGAGAAAAGAATATCTTAAAATTTTATACGGTGAAAAAGGGATAAGCGAGATGCTGCGTATAAAAAGAATTTTGGATCCGAATTTAATATTGGGACGGGGCAATATATTTAGTTTTTAATAGTCATTGCGAGCCCCGCGACCAAAGGGAGTCCCGAACGAAGTGAGGGATAGGGGCGAAGCAATCTCTAAAATATTAGATTGCTTCGTCGCTTCGCTCCTCGCAATGACAAATTGGGGGTGAAGATGGTGAAAAAGATGAAGTTGCTGGTGGTAGATGATGAAATAGGAATAATATCTTTTTTGTATGATTTTTTTGTTGCCAGAGATTTTGAAGTTTTGCAGGCTACAAACGGCAAAGGAGCATTAAATATCATTAGAAAGGAAAAACCTCCTATTGTCCTTCTGGATATAAAATTAGGCAGTGGTATGAACGGAATTGACGTGCTAAGGGAAATAAGAGATATTGATAAAGATATAAAAGTGATAATGATGACAGGCGTGAAAGATAAAGATATTACTGACGAGGCAATGGGTTTAGGCGCTACCGATTACATAACAAAGCCATTAAGTTTAGCATATTTAGATAAAGTAGTTCTTTTAAAGGTGTTAAACTTACAGATAAGGGATTTAGCAAAAGATGAAGAACCTTGAAATAGCCGAAATTTTTAATAAAATTGCGGATATTCTCCAAACAAAAGAAGAGAACCCTTTTCGCATCAGGGCGTATAGAAAAGCCGCTGGAAATATAGAGAGTCTTTCTCGAGATGTCGAAGAGCTCATAAAAGAGAAAAAGCTGGAAGATATTCCCGGAATAGGCAAGGACCTTGCCGGAAAAATTGAAGAGTATATATCTAAAGGAAAGATGAAGTTTTATGAAGATTTAAAAAAGGGAGTTTCTAAAGGGATATTAGAGTTTATGAAAATTCCCGGGGTGGGGCCAAAAACAGCCAAAGTCCTTTATAAAGACCTGAAAATTAGGAATATAAAAGAATTACAGATGAAGGCCAAAGCCGGAAAGATAAAGGAAATCTACGGTATTAAAGAAAAAACCATTGAAAATATACTAAAAGGCATAAGTTTTTTGAAGAGATCCGAAGGACGCGCACCCATTAACGTTGCCTTAAACATTTCTGAGGAGATAATCGCAAAATTAAAAAAATTAAAGGATGTTATAAGAATAGAAGCCGCCGGCAGTTTAAGAAGAAGAAAAGAGACGGTAAGGGATATTGATATAGTAGTAGCCTCTAAAAAACCAAAAGACATTATGAATACTTTCGTTAATTTGCCCGAGATAAAAGAAGTTCTTGCCCATGGTTTAACCAAATCCAGCGTAAGAACCACCGAAAGGATTCAAATAGATTTAAGAGTGGTAGAACCCGATTCTTTTGGCGCAGCCCTGGCCTATTTAACGGGTTCTAAAGCTCACAATATAAGATTGAGGGAAATGGGCATTAAAAAGCATTTAAAGATAAATGAATACGGTGTATTTAAAGTCAAAACAAACAAGAAAATTGCCGGAAGAGAAGAAAAAGAAATATATGAATGTTTGGGCCTTTCTTATGTACCTCCCGAGATGCGCGAAGACAGGGGAGAAATAGAACTGGCTAAAGATAAGAAAATTCCAAAATTATTAGAAATAAATGATATAAAGGCCGATCTTCATATTCATTCCGAGGCAAGTGATGGGAGTTTGAGTTTAGAAGAAATAGCGGGGATCTCTAAGAAAAAAGGGTATAAATATATAGTCATTACCGAACATTCAAAGACGCTAACCATTGCGGGTGGATTAACCGAGAAAGAGCTTTTTAAAGAAATGAAGAAAATAGATAAGATTAATAAAAAATTTAAGAATTTTAGAATTTTAAAAGGCACCGAAGTGGATATACTCGCCGACGGAACACTGGATTACAAAGATGATGTCTTAAAGCAATTGGACTTTGTTATAGCGGCGATACATTCGGGTTTTAAGCAATCTAAAGATATCTTGACGAATAGAATCATAAAGGCTATGCAAAACAAGTTCGTAAATATGATTGCGCACCCGACAGGCAGGCTGATGGGGGTAAGAGACGCTTACGCGATCGATATTAGTAAGATTTTAGAATGCGCAAAAGATACGAATACGGCTATCGAAATAAACGCTTATCCCGATAGGCTCGATTTAAATGATATAAACTGTCAAACAGCAAAAGATATGGGTATCATGCTGGGAATCAGCACAGATACCCACAGAAGAGAACAGTTTGACAATATGATATATGGAGTTTACGTTGCCAGGCGTGGTTGGCTTGAGAAGAAAAACGTATTAAACACGCTTGACTTAAAAGACTTTTTAAAAAAAATCTAATCCTCGGGATACCAGAAGGTTGCGAGCTTGTAAAGGCCGCCAACGACTCTCACGATTGCCCTCCCGACATCGTCTTTTGTTTTGTCAGTGCAATCCGAAAATGCCGGGGTGCCTTTTGAATTTGTTTCGTTTATATTATCTGGTGTTTCTATGCTGCCATATAATATATTATCTAAACCGGGCTCGAGCTTATCGAGTTTAAACGGATTAGCCGCCATGCTTACAAATGAAAATAAAAACATACTTATTAATGCAAAAACTACAATTTTTTTCATTTTTTTTCACCTCCTTCTATTAAGTACTTATCAAATATACCTTATGATTTACCTTTTGTCAAGGCAGGGGGGTGGATTTTGACGAAGGCGGCACATTAAAAAAACTCTTGAAGCAGATACTAAATAATACTATAATCTCTATTAGGATAGTATTATGGATAGAAAAGCCTACGCGGAATGGGGCACGCAGGTTTATGGAGTAATGCTAGAGATGATCGCAGATTATAATCACAGATTAGCACAGATAATTATCATCTTATTATTTACACCTCTCCTTTTGGGGTTTTTTGGGAAAAGTTATAACAAGGCAACCAAAAAAGACGAATTAATTTTTATTTCTACGGAACGAGAGAAAAGAATAGGGGCCTCTGTTGCAAAACAGGTTGAAAGGCAATTTGAGGAAACAGACGACCCCCTTTTGCAGAAACATATAGAGGGTATAGGCAAAAGGATCGCGGAGGCCTGTGAGAGAAAAGATGTTATCTATAGATTTAAGGTTTTAAAGGCGAAGAGGGAAGACGATTATAATGCGTTCGCTCTACCCGGTGGTTATGTTTATATATTCGATGCCCTTTTAGAAAAGCTAAAAAATGACGACGAAATCGCCGCTATACTCGCTCATGAAACCGGCCATATTGCCGCAAAGCATAGCATAAAGAAGTTGCAGACCTCGCTGGGGGTTAATGCGTTAATGATTTTAGGCGTAGGCATGGGTACCGACAGTAGGACTTTTGCTAAAGCAAACAATGCCCTTAATCAATTAATGGTGTCTTATTCCCGCGAGGCCGAGATAGAGGCCGATAAATTATCTGTGAGGTATATAAAAAAGGCCGGATTTAACCCCCAAGGCGTGATAGATGTTCTTGAGATCTTGCAAGCCTTGAGAAAAAAAGGCCCTATAAGAAGATACATGTATTACAAAACACACCCATATTTGTCTGAAAGGCTTGCAAGGGCAAGGATAGAAGTTAGAGGAAAAATGGATTTCGACAGTTTTATGAATCTCCCGGAGGAGGAATAAAGAGAGGTGCAACATGAATGAGAATAATAAGAATAAAATCAGGATACTGGTAGTAGACGACGAAAGGGAGTTGATAGATGCGATTCGCGACCTTTTAGAGGAAAGAGGCTATTTGATTGATTATGCAAATGACGGCATAGGCGCACTTGAGATAGTCAAAAAGGACCCGCCCGATCTGATATTGTTAGATATAGTCATGCCCAATATGGATGGTATAACACTTTTAAAAAAATTAAAGGAAAAAAACGAAACCAAAGACATTCCTGTTATTATGCTTACAGTTAAAGATGGGCAGGCCAATAGAGATCTGGGGTTAGCAACAGGTGCTTATGAATACATATCAAAACCCTATGATTCACAGGTTCTGCTGAGACAGATTAGAAATATTTTGGAGAAAACAGGCAAATTAGAGAGAAAGATAGACTAAGCATGCATTGTTCACAGATTGGAAAACTTTTTAAATATTATGTAAACGGCGGTTTAGATAAAGAGCATTCGCATATAATCAGAAGGCATTTGAAAAGATGTTCTTCATGCGGGGCCAAGATTAGACGCATGCAAATTAAAAAAATTATTCCGAAAGTGCTTTTAGTAATAGCCCTGGTAAGCATAACTTCATTTTTAATCGTTCGTCCGACGAATAAAATAGAACTGCCTTTTGAAATCTTTAAAAGAGGAACAGAAAAGGTTATTTCTAATATAATAATAGAAATCTTCTCCCGGGATTCAGAAGGAGACCTCGGGATTATAAAGGATTTCACAGATAATTTCGGCGGTGAGATCATAAGCGAAAGCCCGCTTTCTATCAAATTGGTTAAACAGAGAGTTAATGAATTTATTGGGAACTTAAGCAAGATCTTGGTTTTTCCCGAAGATACGCCCCAGAAAATAAAGGAGTTTGTAAGCCCTCTTGAGGAATCGGATGAGGTTTGTATAAAGATAAAATTTCTTGAAAAGGAAGGGTAGTTATAAAAGGACTAAAGTGATTTTATGCTAAAAGAACTTGTTGAAAAATCAAGGAGTTATAGAAGGTTTGATGAGAAATTTAAGATTTCAAAAGAAACGCTTGTCGAATTAATCGAATTAGCCCGTTTTTCTCCGTGTATGCGCAACCAGCAGGCGTTAAAGTTTATACTGTCTTATGACCTTGAGAAAAATAATTTAATTTTTCCCGCCCTTGCGTGGGCCGGTGCGTTAAAAGATTGGAAGGGTCCAACCGTCGGAGAGAGGCCAACGGCATATATAATTGTACTTGGAGACAGACAAATCTCACTGTATTACGGGCCAGACCATGGAATAGCCGCACAGAGTATTCTTTTGGGCGCCACAGAAATAGGTTTAGGCGGCTGCATGATCGGTTCTGTTAATAGAAGATTGTTAAGAAGGAATCTCGGTATACCGCTCCGATACCAAGTACTTCTTGTGATTGCTTTAGGTAAACCAGCCGAAAAAATAATTTTAGAAGATTTAGAGGATAAAGCAAATACAAAATATTATCGTGATAAAAATGATTATCATCATGTCCCCAAAAGGAAAATAGAGGAATTGATAGTTGACTAAGCCGGGAATATCACAAAGAAGATTTTTAGTTTCTGTAATAGGCGGACACCGGTGCGATAAGGACACTGCAAAAATGGCTGAACACACCGGAGAAATTATTGCCGAAGAGAATGCTGTTTTAGTATGTGGCGGCCTCGGCGGAATAATGGAAGCCGCGTGTAGAGGGGCAAAAAAGAGAGGCGGCTTAACTATCGGCATAATTCCTGGAGGGAACAAAAGTGACGCAAATAAATTTGTTGATATAGTCATAACAACCGGTATGGGTTATTCAAGAAATACCATAGTGGCAGGGACAGCGGATCTTGTAGTTGCCTTTCCGGGTGAGTATGGCACACTTTCAGAGATAGGATTCGCCCTTAATGCAGAAAAGCCCGTTTATGGCTTTGGTACATGGGATATAAAAGGAGTAAAAAAACTTGAAAATCCGGACCAATTGAGTAGAATATTACGTACACTAAAAGGAGAATTTACATGGAAGACCTGATAATTTTTGGTTACCGAATTCCGGCATGGATTTACGCACCGGTTATATATTTTCTTTGGGTAAGCGTATTTCTTTTGGTAAAGAAATTGTATTATGGAAAGTTGCAGAAATTTGCCGAAAAAACACGTTCAAAAATTGACGATATACTATTAGATGCCCTGAATCTGCCGCTTACCCTCCTTATATTTGTAAGCGGCGCTATTGTGCTTGAAAGAATTTCTCCTCTCGGCAAAGATGCAGATCTTACCAGACATTTTATGATAGGCCTAAAGGTAACGGCTATAGTTGCTATAATAATCTTTATTGACAAACTTTTTAGAAATTTAATAAAAACATATTCCAGCCAGGTAGGTATATTAAAGACCTCCGGGGGGATTGCCCATGGAATAGCAAGGGTGATAGTTTTTGGATTGGGACTTTTGATACTCCTTGATTCATTCGGCGTATCTATAACGCCCCTTTTAGCGTCTCTAGGCATAGGATCTTTAGCGATTGCGCTGTGGCCCTTCAGCCGACGTTGGAGAATTTCTTTTCGGGCATCCAGATTATTATTGATAAACCAATAAAAATCGGGCAATATATAAAATTGGATTCCGGCGAAAAGGGTTATGTGCACAAAATCGGCTGGCGTTCGACCTGGATAAGAATGCTTCAGAATAATGTCGTGGTAATACCTAATAAGGTATTGGTTAATTCCAAAGTACTAAATTATTACTATCCGGGGCAGGACATGGCTGTCTTGGTTCAAGTCGGCGTTCATTACGAATCCGATTTAAAGCATGTCGAAAAGGTTACGATAGAGGTTGGGTGAGAGGTTATGAAGGAGGTGCAAGGTGGTGTTCCTGAATTTAAACCGTTCATAAGATACCATACCTTCAATGATTTTAGTATCGATTTTACCGTGATACTTCGATGTAAAGAATTTGTGGACAATTACATGGTAAAGCATGAATTTATAAAGAGACTTCACGAGCGCTATGCAAAGGAAGGCATAAACATACCGTATCCGATAAGAGCAATAAATTATTCACAGGAAAAGGCTGATAAGAAATGAAAAAGAAAATAGGTATTGCAAAAGAAATAGCGGCAGGCGGATTGGAACGCAGGGCTATTTTACTTCCCAGAGAAGTAAAAAGGATTGTTGAAGCCGGTCACGATGTTTTTGTGGAAAAAGGCCTGGGAGAAAAGATATACATAAGTGATGATGAATACCGGAAAGTCGGCGCAAAGATAATTTCCAGAAGAAAGCATATTTTTAATAAAGATATAGTCGTAAAACTGAAGCCGCCTCTTGCGCAGGAATTTAAATTGCTCAAAAACAATTTAATATTCTGCATGCTCCATGCAGAACAGAATCCGCAATACATAAAAGCCCTTAAGAAGAGCGGCGCAAAAGCTATTGCCATGGAACTTATAATAAATTCAGCAGGGGAGAGGCTTATAAAATGCTCACATATGGCTGGCGAACAGGGTATGCTAATGGCCTTTCATTTAGCGGAGAAAATTCCGACTGATTGCAATGTATTAGTGTTGGGTTACGGTGACGTTGGCTCAGGCGCTTTAAATATAGCTTTTAAGCTTGGGGCAAACATTAAAATATTACGAAAGTCCGAATATCGTTACATTAGACATTTTTTAAGAAATAAAGATATTGTCGTTAATGGCATAAAATGGCCAAAAGAAAAAAGGGATAACAAAATTTATGTAATTACCAGATCGATGCTTTCACTTTTAAATAAGGGAGGCATCGTATTAGACCTTTCCGTGGATTATCCAAATCCTATTGAAACCTGCCACCCGACACTATTGAATAATCCTGTTTATGAAATAGATGGCATAAGGCATATCAGCATATTCGGTTACCCTGGCCTCGCCCCTATATCAAGTGCCAGAATTTATTCAAGACAAATTCCGACAATTCTTCTTAAAATAGCATCTAACCACATAGACAGGCTTCCTAAATATATCAGAAATGCTTTAATAATTCCATGAAGAAGGCGTTTTTAGTTATTGGCGACAAGAAGGCAGTGAAATGGAGATTGGCCAGGCCTTTCACCACTTTTGTTAAGCATATAAAAAGAGAGACTGAGAATAATAAAAATTTTGAGTTAAAGATAATAAGCTATAAAGATGTTTTATCAAATAATCTTCCTGCTTTTATGAACAGCATTATAACTATAATTTTATTTTTTCCATTTGATTATTGGAATGAACACATAGAGGTTTATGATAAAGACGACAGGATTTATGGTGACGTAAAATTCGGCAGGGACTATGAAACGTTCCTCGAAAAGATCGATGGAAAACTTAAAAAAGCGTATAAGGGAAAAAAGATAAAATATTTTAATTCACCGCGAGCTTCTTTATTAGAAAGAGATAAAAAAAGAAGCAAGTTTCTTTTACGGAAAAAAGGCGTACTCGTGCCAAGGCTATTCTGTGTTAAAAATACTAAAGACATAAAAAAACTCGTTGATAGAGAATTAGCCATTTATATAAAACCCAGATTCGGCGCTATGGGAAAAGGCATCACATATTTAAGTAAAGATATATTTATCACTAATTTCACGTATAGAAAGGGCAGGATAAGCGGCCGTAAATCTGATTCTGGATGGAGATTTCACAGCATAAATAAGAAAGACAGAGGTATATTTTTAAAAAAACTGATTCGTAAGGAATTTATTTTTGAAGAGGCCATAGAGCACCCTGTGTGCAAAAATAGAAGGTTTGATTTTAGAGTTCATGTAGTTTTTGGGAAAACCCCTTATTATTACGTTAAATCAATGCCAAAGAGGTCTATTATTTCCAACTGGACACAAGGAGGAAGAATAGAAAAAAAAGAGAATATTTCGAAATTCGTATCTCACCGCGATATAAAAAAAATCAAGTCTTTAGCAATAGAGGCTACAAAGGCTCTTGGATTAAATTATGCAGCAGTCGATATAATATTATCGAAAGATTTAAAGAAGATTTATTGCCTCGAGGCCCATTCGTTCCCAGGTTACGAAAAGCGCTTCGATATGATGGAGTACATTGCAAAAAAGATACTTAAAACGTAGAGAAGGAGACATGTTTATGAACGAGATAAAGGTTAAAAAACCCTCACAGGAAGAGTTAAAAAAGATGGCAGTGCACTCATGGCCGATATGGGAGAAGGAGGCATCAAAATTTGACTGGCATTACGATGACAAGGAAACCTGTTATCTTCTTAAGGGAAAGGTAACGGTAACGACGAAAGACGGCAAAAGCATCGATTTTGGCTCAGGTGACCTTGTGGTTTTTCCAAAAGGCCTGGATTGTACCTGGGATATAAAGCAAACAGTAAAAAAACACTATAACTTCGGGTGAAGAAATGATAAATATTAAGTCAAGCCTCGCAATTTTAATCTCAGTCCTACTTGTTTTATTATTGAACCCCATAGGCGTATGTGAGGAGGATATTTTTGCTTCTCGCCGAAATTTAATGGTGGAAAATCAAATAAGACACCGAGGCATATCCGACCATGGGGTGCTAGAGGCCATGATCAAAGTTAAGAGGCATCTTTTTGTCTCTTCGTCATTAAGAAAATTAGCTTATGAAGACCATCCCCTTCCTATCGGTTATCGACAGACTATTTCCCAGCCATATATCGTTGCTTTTATGACAGAAGCCGCCAATCTAAAAAAGGGGGATAAGGTCTTAGAGATTGGCACCGGTTCGGGTTATCAGGCTGCGGTTTTAGCAGAGATTGTGAAAGAAGTCTATACGATTGAGATAATAAAAGAATTGGCAGACACGGCTCGCCAGAGATTGGAAAAATTAGGATATGAAAACATCCATGTAAAACACGGTGATGGCTATCAGGGCTGGCCTGAATTTATGCCATATGACGCTATCATAGTTACGGCAGCCCCCAACGAGATACCTGAAAAATTGGTAGAACAGCTTAGTGTAGGCGGTAGAATGGTTATTCCTATAGGCTCTTTTTATCAGGAGTTATATTTGATAACAAAAACAAAAGAAGGTATAAGTAAGAGGAGATTGCTTCCTGTTAGATTCGTTCCGATGGTAAGAGGCAACAAATGAAATACGTTATTAAGACAGATAAGATTGGGGGTGATTTTTCACGCATAGATTTTGAAAAAGATTTAAATCCGGAACAATATAAAGTTGTAACTGAATCCGAAGGCCCATCCCTTGTATTAGCGGGAGCCGGCAGCGGCAAAACCCGGACCCTCGTTTACAGAGTTGCCTATCTTTTGAGTAAAGGTATTCCTCCTCAAAATATATTACTCGTAACATTTACCAATAAAGCCGCAAGGACTATGCAGGATAGGGTCCAGGTACTTTTAAAGGCAAAACCTAAGAATCTATGGAGCGGCACATTTCATCATATCGGAAATAGGTCCCTAAGATTATACGCAAAAGAGCCGGGCTATAAATCTGATTTTGGCATATTAGATGTAGAAGACAGCCTGGATCTGATAAGGGTATGCATGAAGAATCTTAAGATAATGACCAGAGAAGAAAGATTTCCGAGGCCAAAGGTCATAAGAAGCGTTATAAGCTTTTCTATTAATTCCGGCAAGCCAATAGAAGAGGTTTTACGGGAGTCTTATCCTTATTTTTTACAGTTTCATGAGATTTTGAAAAGGATTAAGAATGAATATGAATATAAGAAAAAGATCTCAAATGTTATGGATTACGATGACCTCCTTAGTAAATGGCTCTGGCTTCTCCAGAACGTGCCGGAAGCAAGGACTAGATTTGCAGAGCAGTTCCGGTATATCCTGGTTGATGAATACCAGGATACGAACAGGCTTCAGGCCGGTATAATAAAAGAACTTTCAGAATTTCACAGGAATGTTCTTGTTGTGGGTGATGATGCGCAGGCCATATATTCTTTCAGGGGAGCAGATGTTTCTAATATCTTGAATTTCCCTAAGGATTTTAGAGATGCGAAGATATTCAAGCTTGAGACAAATTACCGCTCTACACCGGAAATACTGGATCTAGCTAATGATTCTATATCCCACAATGAAAACCAGTTTGAGAAACACCTAAGAACCGTAAAAGAGAGCCTGGGTAAGCCCGCACTTATAGAAGTTTCGGACCTTTATTCACAGGCATCCTTCGTGGCGCAACGGGTGCTGGAATTAAGGGATGAGGGGGTAGCGCTTAATGATATCTCAATATTATTCAGGGCGCATTATCAGTCAGCAGAAGTAGAAATGGAACTTGTAAAGAGAAACATCCCTTATGTAGTAAGGGGAGGCGTTAGATTTTTTGAACAAAGTCACATTAAAGACGTATTAAGTTATATAAAGATTTTGATTAACCCGCTTGATGAGTTGGCATGGATTAGAGCACTGACACTATCTCCCGGAATAGGAACTAGTTATGCAGGAAAAATATTTGATGAATTCGCAAGAATAGGGTCTTTAGAACAAACATTGTCTTCTAAATTCGGCAATTTTCTTCCTGACAGAGCCCAAAAAGGATTAAAATATTTTAAAAAGGCAATAAAAGCTATTGTCAGTAAAGAATTGATAAAAAAACCCGATCTTCTTATAAGAAAAATAATTGAGACAGGGTACGAGGATTATGTCTATACACATTTCGATAATGCCAAAGACAGGGTTGATGACTTGCATGAATTTGTTAATTTTGCTCATGCCTACAAATCCGTAAGGTCACTTCTTCATGATATAACATTACGCGAATCATTTAAGGGGGAGACGATTAACACGGCTCCATCTCACGAAGAATATCTTGTTTTGTCTACAATCCATCAGGCAAAAGGGCTTGAATGGAATTCGGTCTTTGTGATAGGGTTGTGCGAAGGCCAATTTCCGCACTCAAAGTCAATTGAAGAGCCGCTCCAAATGGAAGAAGAAAGGCGTCTTTTTTATGTTGCCGCAACCCGCACGAAAAATGATTTGTATCTTATTCACCCCATAACCCGCTATGACTACCAGATGGGAACAGTAATTTCCCGCAAGTCCCTGTTTTTACAGGAGCTAAACTCCTCGCTATATCAAAAATGGGACATAGAAGAATACGCTCATAGCAATGAACCTGTAATTGATCTAGAGTAATTCGTTAGGCTTGACGAAAGTAAGATTTTATGATATACTATGTGTTAGCCGATAAAGGTAAACTACGAGAAATCGTAGGGCACAAAGCTTCAGGCCTAAATTGCCATGATAAGCCGTAACCCTAAAATTTCTGGGAGGCGATGAATATAAAAAGGGTTAGTTAGGCAATTATGGTAATATGGTAGCTGGGTTGCCGACATACGTGGTGAGGACCGGTTGAATGGAGGTCCGCCATATGCCGTTTCTTTATCGGCTTATTTTTTAAGCAGAAACTCAACATTTAGAGTTGGGTTTTTTTGTTTTTAGAGGTATAATTATGAGGTATGAAAATAGTATTTGATGTAGTTGGGGCAGTGATTGAACAAAATGGTAAGATCTTAGTCTGCCAGAGAAAGGATGATGACCAATTTCCATCACAATGGGAATTTCCCGGAGGCAAGGTTGAAGAGAACGAGGATAGGGAAGAGGCTTTAAAGAGGGAGCTTAAGGAAGAGATTGGGGTAGATGTAGAGGTTGGGTCGTTTATAGATAAGTTTGAAGATGAAATACCCACCATGAAAATATTTGTTTATCTTTATCGCTGTTCCATAGTGAAGGGAAGGCCGCGTTGCATCGAATGCCAGGATATAAAATGGGCTACTGTAGAGGAAATTAATGCCTTAGATCTTGCTCCGGCTGATAAAAAAATAGCACGGTATTTGGCAGAAAAAGAATATTAAAATGGAACGCAAAGAATTTGAACAATTGGTAGCAAGGGCTTTTGATGAACTGCCTGAGGACTATAAAAGTAAGCTTGAGAATATAGATATAGTCATTGAAGACCTCCCGGATATAGATACCGCAAAGAAACTCAGACTGGGCACCCGGGGACATCTTTTAGGGCTATATCAGGGCGTTCCGTTAAAGGATAGAACCCATTATTACGGCATGGTAATGCCTGATAAGATAACCCTCTTTAAAGCCAATATCGAGCGGGCTTGCGGACAAAAAGGGGAGAGTGTCTACGATGAAATAAAGCATGTTATCCAGCATGAAATCGCCCACCATTTCGGCATTTCTGATCAAAGATTAACAGACCTTGACATTTATTAGCCTACATGCTATATTAATGGTATTATACTCATAATTAGAGGTTGTGGATATCTTGTTTAAGGTAAATCATAAAATACCTATTTTTTTAAACCATGAAACCTAGAGGACGACCTAAAAAGCGAAGATATATCCAAAAAGAGCCGCATATTCGGCAATTCAGCCCAAGGGGCCGGCATGGCAGGCCAGGCTATGTAACCATTGGGTTTGATGAGTTTGAGGCCTTGAGATTGACCGATTTCTTAGGTTATAGCCAACGAGAGGCTGCCGAGTCCATGAAGATATCCCAGCAGACCTTTAGCAGGGTCCTAAAAGGGGCCAGAAAAACCATTGCAGAGGGGATATCACTAGGGTTAATAATAAACATCAAACCTTCCTGAACAAGCCTATACAAACATATCTATACAGATTAATGTGTATAAGTACAACGTCCTAAGTTAACATTGACATTTTATATATTATGTGGTATTTATATAATTATGGCCAGAGATTTAAGATTAAGATTAAACAAAGAGGAACTAGGTAGGCTATATTTCGAAGAAAAAAAGTCTCTCGAGGATATAGCCAGGCTGCATGGCGTGTCCAGGGTTGCAGTGTGGAAGTATTGCCGGGCCAGTGGGTTAACGCGACGTAACAGATCTGAGGCAAGATTAGAAGCTCAAAAAAAAGAGAAAGTTCCACAACGATATATTTATATAAATGACAAGTTTTTTAGCGTTTGGAACTCTGAAATGGCCTATATTTTGGGGCTATTGATGACAGATGGGTGTTTAAGCAGGGCTAAAAAAGGCTCATATAGAATTAGCCTCTGCTTAAATGACAGAGAACTGCTGGAAAAGGTCGCCAAAGTGATAGGTTCAAATCATGCTATAGCATCATCAAAACACCAGAAGGGTCTGTTTATATTTATATTTGGACGAAGAAGATTGGTAGAGGATTTAATGATACTTGGCATGAAGCCCAGAAAGAGCCTAAATCTTAGGTTTCCTGAGGTACCGAAAGAATATTTAAGAGACTTTATAAGAGGGGTTTTTGATGGTGATGGATGTGTATTTTATCGGAATGGAAGTAAGGGTAAATTACTAAATGTTAGTTTCGTAAGTGGTTCAAAAAGATTCATAGATGGTCTAGAAAGTGTACTTCAATCACTTGGAATGCCAAAAAAGAAAATTTACGAACATCAAAATATACAAAACAAAAACACGTATTACACACTAAGATATTGCCATGGCGATAGTATAATTTTATTCAAAATCATGTATAAAGACATTAAAAATGGCATATATTTAAAGCGTAAATATGATAAATTTAACTCCGTGATCAATTATGGAAAATCCGCTTAAAGAATGGCAGGAACTGCATAGATTTTATAAGTATAGCGGTTATCTGACTAAGGAACTCGCTGAATACATAGGTGTCAGCACGAGGACTATACAGCGTTGGATGAAGGGCAAAAACAACCCGCCAGAAGCCAAAATAAAGAAGATAGAAGCCTTCCTCAGAAACAAAAAAGAAAAGCAAGCAGCCAGCCAAAAATCCGATATATAAGACATATATCCATAATTAAGATATCATTATATACAGGGCTTTGAGTATTGGATATATATGTCGCACTTAGTCCGCTAATATATCTTATGTAAACTACGCACACAGGGAATATACCATATCCCGGTTTGTTTGTCAAGGGCTAGCTTAATTTTTAACAAGTTCAACCTCATTGTCCTTTCTCCTAAAATCGGCCGAAAGCGAATCCTTAGCATAAGGTATCCGGCCTTGAGATTTCTCATTATTCCATAATTGATGATTTGGCCGGTATTCGCCTCTAGGCACTATCTTAAACATCTGCGACCAATTAAGGTTGTCCAGGTTGCCTGTAAGCTCTAGGATCCGCATTAAAAAGTCCGTTGTAACGCTTGTAACACCCCTAGATACCATACTGACATACTGCCTTGTATAGCCGGTTTCCCGGCCTACATCAGCGTTCGATTTCCACCCTTTAAGCTTTTTGATAGATTCAAATACGCCATCTGCGAACACGAGTTTATACGACTTAGGCATATGCCTATATTGCCTGGCTTTCTTGATCCCGAAAATATACTTTAACATAGCAACACACTCCTTGTCATTGTGGATTTACCCTATGCCAAGCAAAATAGGGTATTTACCTCTTCCCTATTCAGTAATTCTTTTTAACAAAATCCTCAAATTTCTTTTCTGCCCCTTTTAAGGTTAAACAATGTTGAATACACCAATCTAAAATTTTACCCTTATAGATTTTCTTATGATATTTTGTCCTTATTTTTAGTTTAAGATTGTCTAAAATCAAGTCCGATTCCCTACTGATCCGAATAGAATGGTTTGTCATACACCCCCCCTTTTTTTTGCTACTTGTAGATTTTACCACAAGTGGTAAAGTTCGTCAAGTCTTTTTTTTCTTTCTTGAAAAACCGCACAAAATAGGTTATTATATTGTCGATGAAAACAAAACTTATTTTAGGAAGTGCCGACAAAAAGTCAAACGATGCAATCACTTTAGATATAAATCCATTACACAAGCCCGATGTTGTTCACGACTTAAACAATATTCCTCTTCCTTTTCAAAACAAACAATTTAAAGAAATAATCTGCCATCACATCTTAGAACACCTTTTGAACATCAACCCAATTATGAATGAATTACATAGAATTTGTGATCCTTCCGGCCACATCTATATAGAAGTGCCTCATCATAGTTCTTGGTGTGCAAACACACCGGAACATAAACTAAGATTTAATTACTTTGCTTTTGACGGATACATCGAAAATGGGCTAACAAAATGGATAACAGGCAAGAAATACAAAATGCTCAAAAGGGAAATTACCTTTCATAGATCATTTAGGCGTGTTTGGCTACATAAACTATTCAATGCTTTTCCAATGACTTATGAGAGATTTTGGACTTATCTGTTCCCGGCCGAACATTTAAAAATATGGCTTCAACCTATATAAAAATTGACTATATATACTTATTATGCTATGATTTTACACAATGAATACTAAAGAGCTGAAGGAAGCAATATCCTCTCTTGGAGTTATTTCTATCTTTGTCTTAATCATAGCGGCATTAGTCTATCAACATTTTCTAGCAAAACCAAAACCCTCTAATCCTTTTAACGAATTATCCCCATCTCGCGAAATCGAAACAAGGCAACACCCTTCTACTTATCAAGAATAACCATACCTCGCTAATAGATCGGCAATTCTTTTATAAGTATTTTTAATCGCTTCGATATTCTGTTGTTCCCTATATCGCCTCATCTGTTTAAAATAACCCCTGGTAAGCATTTTATATATCGGTTTGATTCTATTCAATTCTCTCAGTTCTTCCGGTGTCGCGATATCTGCTGACTTCTTGGATTGCAATCTTTCATAATCCGCAAAGTAACTATTTAACTGCCTCATTGGCCGTTCCGGCATCCGGAGAAGAAGATCTCCTATAACCGGTATATCAGCCGGCTCTAGCACCGGCCGAATCGGCAACTGCCGGATCCATCCACCTGTATAACTGTTAAGCATATAATCTATTTGCACCGGAGAAAGAGGAATCCCTAACGCTACAAATCCTTTTGATAATGACTTGGCCACCTCGGACGTATAATGTCTTTTTCTCTCCGTCGGATAAAGATATTGCATCCCTTCCGATTCAATAGGTTTACCTAGAAAATCTCTATTTGCAGCAACATCTATCATAGGTTGAAATAATGTCGGAGTAGGATCCGGGATTTGAGCTAATACTTGTTTTTGAAGTCCCTCGAGATACTTCGGATCGTGTGTTTCGTAGTAATCCATCATAGCCATTGGCAACGATGCAAAAAGGATCCCTAAATCAAAAGGTATCGGCAATCTTACTATAATATTCCCCATTTCTATAAAAAAGTTATTATACTTATATGCCGGCGGAAGGTTCCTATACCATTCCTTATCTCGATTCTTAAACCAATTCCATAACGCCAGGGACGTTACCCACGTCAAACCTTTCATTACAGTAATAACCGGCCTTTCGCGGATAGCCCTGTAAAGCTTCTCCGGGCCCCGGATCGCCACATTGAAGAACGCTGTTACTTCATTGATTCTCTTAGCAAAATATCCGGACTTAGTAAAATTCACCGTTACATCTTGAGCATCATTGAAAGCCTGGATAAAAGCATCTTCATCTGTCCAATCAGGCCTAGTTTTTTTGTAGTGTTTATAATTATGTTCTACTTCCATACTTCTCGGAGCCATTTCAGTAAGAGAAAGCACGTCCCGGGTAAGGTTAATAAGTTTCGAGATTGCATCGATCGGATGCTTAGCAACGTGCAAGGTTTTCCCTACCTTGCTAAGCTTATTAAAGAGAAGATCGTCATACACGCTCATAGTGCTAGCACGATCTAATCCCATCTGCCCGGATAGTTGTCCGCCTACCGCCTTGAATCTCCATACAAGTTCACCGGGCTTAGCTGTGATATCTTTATACAAACCAAGTATAGGATCGAAGATAGTAGCTGATTTACGCTTAGCAAAGACAGCATAAGTAAAAGCATCCCTAAAAGGATTCCTGGCTATACCAAAAGATATTCTTAAGCTAGTGGCCCCTAAACGTAACAATCTCGCCGGGGGCCCGAGGATCTTCATTAAAAACCCTCGTTTCATCATATCTATACCGCTAAGAGCTCTATATAGATCCGGATGCACTTCGTAGAAATGCCTCTCGCCGCCTCTCCATATAGATATAATATTATCTTTACCTTTATACTGCCAATCCTGGCCGAACATCGTTAAAAATCCATCAAGTCCACCTTCCTCGGCCTCGTTGATAGCGTTTTTTACATCTTCCGGTATATCTACTAGATCCTTTTTATATAGTTGCTTGATAGCTTCTACGATCGGAAACTTAGTAACCTTCAAAGGAGCCGGCACTTTTACTATAATATTTCCTATACCTTCTTTACCGGCAAGATTCGCAACAGCTCGAGCTACTCGTATCTTTTGAGATTTAGCCACTAATTCTGTTGCTTGAGCAATCATCGCCTCGAGAGGATTAAGTATTGCTCGGCCGGATCCTTTCAAGCGTTTTATAGCTTGACCTATATTAACGAAGCCACCAGGGCCTTTTGTAAAAGATATGGAATCGAGAAAAGCTCTTTTAAAAGGCAAGTATATAGGATTTAGTTTCCGGATAAGTTCTGCCTCGCTGCTTCCTAAACCGCCGGATTTTACTAGCCACTCTATTAAAGAATCTGACCATTGAGTAAGCTGATCAACAGCCGTATCCCATTTTGAATTTTGATATTTTTCAAGAATATAGCGGATGTCGGCCCCATCGAAGCCGCTCTGCTTTCCTCTTTGATGTAATAACGCAGCTCTTTTTGCTACTGCATAAGCCAAGAAAGATCTCATTTCTTTAGATGAGATATCTGCCAAGATCTCTTTTAAGCCAGGCCCGAGGACGTTCCCTTCCGCATCAATCATTTTTTCCATTACCATTGTTCGAGCTACTACTCCGGCTTTTGACTTTGCATAAGTAGCCAAGACAAAAGGGCTCTGAGAAGGCCTTATATTTTTATCTACTGTAAGGCCTAGTTGTTCTTCTATTTTTTTGATAAGATAAAATTCATCGTGAAAGTTTTTAAGGATCCATTCCTTCGCCTTGACGATAGCTTGGACAAATCCCTTTTCGGCTGTATGTTCCCCGGTGAAATCAATTTGCTCTAGGATCCTGTTCTCGGATCCTTGTTTATACCAAGCATCCATCTTCTTTTTTAACTGAGCAAGGTTATCCGCAAAATCCTTATTTTGAGGTAAGAATACTTCTGTGAAAAACTTATGGAAAGTAGGAGCCTTTGTAGCCGCCTCTTCTGTTGTAAGATAATATCGTATAAACTCCGCGAATCCCTCAGATGTTCTTCTCTGACTAGGGCTATAATCAAGATTCGCAAGCTCCTTCAAAGCTTTTTGTTTTTGTCCTTTAGGGACAAATTCCCTACGCCAATATTGCCCGAGGGACTTCATCATATTCTTATCGATATGATGAGCGATTTCGTGTGTCATTACTTCGAGCTCACCCCATACTCGTAACCGGATAAGTTCGGCTCCTTGTTCGTAATGTCCGGCTTTAGCGTGGAATCCCCGGCGTGTTGCCTTACCTCGGATCGGCACCTTAAATTTTTCTTCTACCCACTTAAGAATCTGTGTCTTATTGATTTTAAGTTTGTCTTCCGGTTCCTTCGGCATTTCTTTTCCCCACGCCCTACTTGATAAAGCTTGAGGTTTTTCTTCTGCCGGAGTTGCTCGTTCCTCTGCTGCCTTTTCTACCCGGGGCTTGATATATTTCTCAACGGCCTCGGGTTTCTTCTCAATAGCAACCGCCTTCCGGCCGGCCTTTATTGCTTGTTCTGCTGCTACTCCGGATCCGGCAAAGGGATCCAGGACTACTTCACCTTCCTTCGTGGACATCCGGATAAGCTTCATAAGCATTTGCCGGGGCTTTTCTGTTTGATATCCTTTTGGCCGAATTAACTTAAATTTTATATCTTCGTCTTTAATAGCATCAAAATTACCACTTTTATTGAAAAGGATGATAGCCTCGGGTTCAATAATGTCGCCTCTCATATTTCTTACCCTGGTAACACCATCCATTTGTAATTTTGTATAATCGCCTCGAGCAACCGGTTTAAAGCCGGCATTAAGAAGAACGTCGTTGTATTTTTGCATAGCGACCTTACCGGATCGGGCTTGTGAATACATATAGAATATAGGAGTATCATCGTTGCGTGTCATTTGACTTAGATTATCTACCACCGTCTTAAACTGATCCGGTGTTATATAGTCATATTTAATACCTCTATTACCACCCACAACGGCCGGCGTTTTGTAAGGTATATCTAAAAATATCATATCGGACTTTACGCCCTGGCTGACAAGTTTAGGTAAAATCTCTATGGCATCCCCGGTTTGTATATAAGCTAGATCTTTACCGTCTTTATTGAGAAAATAGACACCTTTATCTACCCGGGTAAAGACACCTTCCTTAGTTCCTACTCCCAGGATCCTACGGACGTTCGGTTCAAGGATTTTTGTTTCTTCGGCTACTTCTTTAATCTTTTTTGGTTTTTCCTCTACGGCTTTTTTTACCATTTCTTTTTGAGTAATAGTTTCTTCGACAACAGTTTCTTGCTTGCCTATTACGTTCTTCAATAGTTGCGTTGCCTTTTCTGCGGATAATCCGGTTTCTGCCTTTATGTCTTCGATAAGGCCTGTTTCTTGTGCTGTATCTATTGCTAGGCCAACTCCACCACCTAAAACAAAACCGACTAACGTGGACATCCCGGCCCCTTGCAAGATCGGTTGTGCTTTATCAATACCGCCAAATTTTATTATAAGATTTTCTCCCGTTGTTTGAGAAAATTCTTGTATGCCTTCAACACCGGCTTTTGCTAATGCACTTAGAAATTTGTTTGCACCGGCAGCAGATATAAGAAATTCTAAACCCAAATATTCTAATATACCTTCTACTCCACCGGCCAGGGTAGAAAGTTCTCCGGCCTCACGGGGAGTTTTTCCTTTTTCACGGGCTCGTTGATAGATATCTCCTTTTTGATATACTCCAAACAATACGGCCGCCGCACCTGGATTTTTAGTAAGATAAGTTATTCCTAAAGCTGCTCCCAATGTAGTCGCTCCACTTCCTAGATGATAAAGAAAATCTTTAAAACCACTCTCTCCGGTAGGCCCATAATCCGGGATATTTTTTTCGATCCACTTTTTGTTATCCGCTACCATCTTTTTGCCAAAAGCAGTAACGTCCTTATCTATTCTAAGTTTTTTATGTAGCAAGGCCTTAGCTGTTTTCATAATAGGATATACGGGAGCTGCTTGTGATATCATAGCATCTGTTGATCCAGGGCTCATATCGGGCATTTCAGTAGCCCTTTCTCCTAATTCCTGGATTAAAGATCCTAATACTTGCGGAGAACGAAAAGCTATCTCTGACATTCCTTTCATTATAGGTTCAGCCATATCTTTCATTTTTCCTACATCGGGGACAGCTCCGCCAGGCATAAAAGATTTAAAGAGTGTATTTACAGCTTGTTTTTCAGCATCCTTCTTTACCTTCATCGCCAAATCAGCTTTAACTTTTTCTTCAACATTCTGAGGCGGATTTTCCTTATAATAATCCTTAAGCTGATCAGAGCTCCAATTAGCCGGATCGTTCCGTGCATCTTCTTCTTGCTTTAATTTTAAGGCCTTTTGCTGTTCTTGTTTTTTCTTCTCTGCTTCTTGAGCCTTATGGGTAGCCTCTAAGTCCTCATTTTCATCGAGAAAAGAAAGACCATAATCTTTTTTTGGCTTATCCAATTCCGGCTTATCTAAGAAAGAAAGATCATATTCTTTCGCCATAAGTATCTCCTTCTATTAGAAATCGGGATATTTTTCTAAGAATCTTTTTATTTCGCTATCAGTTCCCTTTCGTCCTTTTGATATTAGATATTTTCGAGCTCGTTCAGTTTTATCCCCTGTATCTGCCTCAGCCTTTTCAGCCGGCCATAAACTTTCCATCTTTTTTGAAAACCATCCGCCAACTTTTTTAAGCCCCTTACCTATATCTATACTTCTACGTTGTGGCTTTTTTACTTTCGTTAGAAAACTCTCGGGGAAGGAATCTTCCGGAACATCTAGGGCTTCTCTTTCAGCAAACCTAAATTCTTTTTCCGTAAGCCGCTCGCTGTTGTAGATCTTCATCTTAATTCGGTTCTTGACTTTAGAGGGGGTTTCTTTGCCAAGATCCTCATTAACGTCGCCTGTCGGCATAGAATAACCGGCTCCTTTAAGGGTTGCCTCGTAAGCTTCTTTTTTAGAATAACCGGCCTTACGAAGCTTAATATAGGTATCGACCTTTTCCTTCTCACGCTTTGTTTTCTTTTCATCTACCTCAGTATAGGTTTTAGTAAATGCCGATACGGAATCTCCTATACCCGAGAGGATCTGCTCAAATGCCGATCCCCCGGTTCCGGCCGGCGTATATCCAAGTTTTGATAAATCTTGAAATGCCATATATTCCTCTCTTTCTTTATGACTTTTTAGTTTCCTTTTTTGCCGGACTAGCAAAAGGTATAACATTCCCGGCAATTCTCGACATCTGTTCAACGCTATTCATAATCCTCTCAAATGGGCTCTCAGCTTCCCAATTTCTTATGCCATAATCCATTCCTGTTCCAAATACGCCTTGAGTTGCTCCTAACGATTTTGAGAGGCCTTCCTGTTTTCTTAGGAAATCATTGTATCGTGCCTCAAGATCAGCCTGTTCGATCATACGCGGCACGGTTCCCAAAGTAATACCGGCCTTCGCTTTTTCAAGAGGTAAGCCCGTTTTATATTTTTCAAGCTCCATTCCAAAAGGCATAACTTGTGTTCTTCGGGCTCGCTCCTTTTCTTGTAATTCACCTAAGAGCCGGGTAAGGAAGTTAGTAGATTCTTTTCTTAAAACATTCTCTTCCCTCATAGCCGTATCTGTAAAATAGGCTCCCCTGGCCGCCTGGCCACGCCGCATCTTATCAATCGAACTCTCGAGCTCATATCCGGCTCCGGTTCGCGTTGCCTGGTAAAAAGGCGACGTAAAGGGATCATATCCCCCGGTTAAGGTTTTTTGATATTCATCAAGAGCAAGCTGATAACCTTTTCCGGGCCCTTCTTGCCCCATATATTTTGATAACCAGGATTGTCCTTGCGTTTCTAACGGCGACATAGGTGCTGTGAATTGTCCACCATAAGCTTTCGCCGGATCATATTGACTTAGATATTTTTGTCCCCAACTTGACAATGCCTCTCCGGCCCCAAGTTGCCAGGGCTCTTTTGAAGGCTCTTGTTTTACTTCTTTCTTTTTGAACAGATCACTCAACCAACTCATAATAACCCCCTTTTTTTAATAGACGAGCAATTTAATCGCTGCATTTGCTACGTTACACTTTACATAAAGATTCGAGGCTGTCCAAGCCGTGCCCGAATCATACACTATTCCGGCTTTATCTATATTAACTACCATAAATCCTATCGGTGCCCTTTTAAGAGTATGGGCTACTGTGTTTTCGCTATTTGCATTTCCGCTATCGCTGATAGTTAAAATTTTTACATTAAGATTTTCAGTTATCCGGATATCTCCATTGATAATATCCGATAGTTTCATTGAGTATTTAAAAAGGACTTCGGCTAATTCCCTTCTAAACTCTTCGCTGTCTATATCTGGAATATTTAATCTTTTATCTATAAAAGCCATCTTATTCCTATCTCTCCTTATTTATGCTTTAACCGGCCTACTAATTCTTTCGTTGTCGAATCCTGTTTTTTCGATAACTCATCGAGGAATTTCAATTTTAGATCAGCCGGGAGTATCGTAAGTCCGGCCTCTATACTCTCAACGATCAAAGAGGTTTCTTCTTCTAAACCTTGCATTTCTTCTGCCTTTTTTGCTATCGCAGATTTTAATTTGTTACGCCAAATATTCACTATCGGCCAAGCCCCAAGAAAAGTTATTATAACTCCGATCAATAAAAGCCACAAACCAAGACCTAAAACTTTTTGCAATAAAGTTTCCGGTGGCTCGGTATTTTTAAGATTCATAGTATATTCTGTTCTCTTGTAAGGTATCCTAGCCGGCTTATAATTTCCTTTTTCATCTTTGTAAAACATAGAGTATTGTTCCGATACTTTGTGAATTTCTTTTTGTTGATTCTTGTTGCCGCTAAAGATATTATTTACTGCCTTGCCGGCGTTTGGTAAAGCAAAATAACTAACTATTCCTAAAGCCGCAATAATAACAGCAACCTCAATACCGGTAAAACCCTTTTTATTCATCTTATCCCCCTTTTTTTGTTCATTTCATTCGACATTTTCCTTCTCCTTTTTATTTCCGTTCATCATTCCTTGTATATTACTTCCGAGAGCATCACAATTTTCTTTTATAATATTACAATCGGTGTCCGCTCCTGTTGCTAACAACCTTGCCATCTCGGCTTTATTTTTGATAGAATTTAGAGATAAAGCTATTCTCTGCAATTCTTCTAATATTCTATGGCCCTGTTCCTCGCTTATCTGTTTATTCATTTTTTAATCCATTCTTTTGAAGTAAAAGATCCATCCCGGCCTTTATCTGAGGCACGCAATCGGTTTTTTTCTTAATGTCTTTTATATCGTCAGCTATTCCTTTGTGAAGAATTTTACATACATCTTTATCGACAAAATTATCTTCTAGTTCTTTTTTGTTAGTGTCAATTTTTTTATCGATATAATGATTGTTGCGTAATACCAGGGCAACAATTATTCCTACTGTCGAAACACTTATTACGTCGCCTAACTGTATCGCAAAATTCATATAGCCCCCTTTTATTTATTCACTTCTTCTCGATGTAAGAAGAAGGGATAATACTGTCGAAGATAGAAAGTTTCTCCGGCCGTATTGTTCCTAAATTTAAACCGGATATATTGTGCTACAACATCAAAATATAACCGGTATGTTCTCCATTCATTTGTAAGAGCTTGCGTAGAGATTGATTTCCACGTCCTACCAAAATCGGTTGAATAAGATACGGTAACTTCATTTCCCTTGCCTTCAAAATCTAGTTGTAACCATCTTTTGTAATCCTCAAATTTGTCGGCTGCGAAATCCATTGTTTCCCAGGATCCATCAATAGCGTTAGCTCCATCATTGTTTACAAGAGGATCGCATTTCCAAGTTAAAGCATCCGAATCTCCTACCAGGGCGAACGGGAAATCTGTTGTAAGTAACTTATCATCGATACGCCAATTCTGCTGATTGATTGTTCCTATCAAATTGTTAATTATCGTTGAAGTATGAGCATAATAAATCGCGGCTGCTGTTAAGCTTAAACAAGTATCGTAATACCAAAACTTCGTTCGATAATTATATTTCCATATTTCCGTAGGCCAGGTGCCACCGGATATAACAACGAAAAACCATACTTCATCGTATTCTGTCATAAGAAGAGCGAAATTCCGGCCGCTTTTATTTTCATCAATACGACCGTAACATTCTCGTTGAACACTATCATTACCTATTGATACAGGCCTTACACCGTTAAATTCATAGAAATCATCCAGGCCCATAAAAAAGTGCTTACCTTGATGATCTACCAGGGCCCGATTGGCCATAAGACCTACGCCGGTAAATGTAAGATCCCACTTGATAATATCCGTAGTATCAACCGGCCGGCCTAGATAAATCGAATCCTTTTTATAAGCAACAGTATATTCATTGAGATTATGCAATCCCCTTATAGGATCCGGACTATGCCGCAATAACTTAGATCCATAATTGCCGGCTCCCCAAGCTGTTATATCTCCGGTATTTGGCCATTGGACTTTTGTAGGCCCCCCCGATCCGGCATTTGTATAAGCAGCAATAAGATAACCGGCTGCATTGTAAGCAATATACCTACACTTTGGAACACTTCCGGATCCGGCCGTAAGGTTCGCTGTATTCCCGGCATCGTTATACGTCCGTATCGCATCGATGTAGTTTGTCATAATAAGCTTATTCTCTGCTACACAAGTGCTAAAGAAGTCAGAATCGCCACCGGTAAAGGCCACTCCGGTAATATCATCCCACACTCCCGTAGCTGTGTTATATCTTTCCACTTTCGTTTTAGAAAAACGAATAGCCCGGATTGCTAAAGATTCAAGAGGATATTGACAGATGTGCATCACTTGGCCACCGGAAATCGCTACGGATCCATACGCCGTTTTTCCTTCACGTTTCTTTAAGTTATTACGGTATAAACGCATATTTGTAGGAAATCCACCACGATCGTTAAGCATCGTGGATGGATCCATATAGTTTAATCCTACAATCGGTTTCAATACCGCCTTTCTTAGTAAAGGCATAGAAACCCCCCTTTTTATTTAAACCTTTTTTTAGCTCTTCATAATAAACGCTAAAGCGTGATACGGCGGTGTATGTGTTGTCGCTGATCCATCACCGGTTGCCGCATTTGTTGTGTTGGCAGCAGCCGATCCGCAACCGCAACCGGATGCGTGGCCCGGAGTAACACCCGTCCAACTATGAAGATGATTTTGTGTATGTGTATGAGTATGTGCTCCACCCGTATCTCCGACATCGTGCGTTCCGGCCGCATCCGCGTCCGCGTGTATCACAAACTTATCAGTTAGATCCGGTGTGCCATTATTTCCATCGCATATAACCCATCCACTCGGAATCGCTGAAATCGCTCCCTTCCATATTGCGATAAGACCGGACGGAATAGATGCTAATGTTGAATAAACAATTTTACCGGTTCCGTTATCATAAGTTAATCCTTTTCCATCGCCAATAGCAGCTTCGTTTACAACCTTTGTTCCGCATTTTACGGTTCCAAGCGAAGTAATGGCTATTTCATTTTCGCTTTCATCGTAATAATGTAATTCCGCTACCGTAGCGACATCCTTCGAGTAAAGACATCCGGCATTAGTTAAGGCCGAAGGCGTTGATTGAACTAATAAATGAACTACATTATGAGCTCCGACATTATCCTCACCGGCCTCAGTAGCCATACAATTATGATCAACAGCCATACGTTCTCGGTTAGCCCGTTTATGTTCCTGTTGATAAGTATCAATCAGATTCGCATCTCTAGTCCCGGCTATTTCAGCCTCATCCCAAGTTTCCGATAATGCAGTTAAAGTCGCTAGTGGTGCCATTATAAACCCCCTTTGTTAAAATCCTTTGTATTTAGTTTTTTCCATACTTTCTTCTTGATCCTCAAATTTACGAATAAGATGAGGATATCCAAGATCATCATCCTTATAGAGATTGTAATATTTAGCGGCCTCTTCGTCCATTCCAAGAGCGGTAAAAAGACGAAACAATACTCCGAATTTCATAACCTCTTCCCAATCTTCACCTATCGGTTGAATGTCGCTTGCTGCATCTTGAGAAGAAGGTATCCGAGCCCAATCTAATTCGATAATATATGTTGCAAGATCCGGCAAGGGCCCTACAAGAATCGAATTTGAATATATACAAGCATCGACCGGCATCCTCTTTGAATGACTGCTTGTATCTGAGGCGTTCGGATTCGGATATCTTTCACTAAAATCAGCCTTTGACATCATATTCAAAGGATACCCCCGATTTACCGTTGCAGATTCTATGATCCTTACCGGCTTAAAAACGTGGCACTTATTAGAAGGTAAAGGATAATCTTCCTGGGCGGCGACCGTATTGATCCAGGATTGAAATTTTAATCCTTCCGTTCCTTTCATATTACCTATATGCCGGATCGTTTCATTGTAAGCTACATAGATCTCGGTATCTTTATCCGTTCGTTTAAAATCATATTTGATGTAAGTTAAAAACTGTGCTCTTGTCCTTGCCATAATATACCCCCTTTATGTGCTTTCACTTGAACTACTACTCGAACTCGACGAACTAGAACTTGAGCTCGATAAACTACTTGACGACGAAGAAGAACTTGAACTCGAGCTGCTACTCGAAGATAAACTGCTACTTGACGATGAACTGCTGCTACTCGACGAAGAACTGCTGCTTAGCGAAGAACTGCTGCTGCTACTACTCGATGATGAGCTGCTAGAAGACGAGCTGCTGCTCGAAGAGGAAGAAGAAGAAATAAATGATTCTTCTCTTTCTTCCCACGATCCGGATTGTTCTGTTCTATCTATCCAACCATCCGCATTTTTAGCCCTACTTGACCAAGATGCTTCATTTTCACCTCTAGGAAACCAGGTGAAAGAAGAAGAAGATGAACTACTAGATGAACTCGATGAAGAGCTTGATTCAGAAGAACTGCTTGAAGAAAAACTACTTATCGACGAACTCGATGAACTTGATGATGAACTCGATGATGATGAACTGCTCAAAGATGATGAAGAGCTAGATGAACTCGAGCTAGAAGAACTTGAACTGCTCAAGGACGACGAAGAGCTAGATGAAGACGATGAAGAACTTGAAGAACTCAAAGATGAGGAGCTAGAAGAAGAACTGCTCGATAAAGAACTGCTTGACGACGAACTACTAGAAGAACTAGAGCTACTTAATGAAGAAGAGCTTGAAGATGAAGAGCTTGAGGAGCTTGTTTCTACATATTCATCCGCTCCCATATCCCAGGTATCGACTTCTGCATCCCTATCTCTACCATCTATATCTATTTCTATACCGTAGCCCGTTCCTAAATCTACACCTTGATCTATTTCAACCGCACCGCTAGCTAAATGTAAATCTTCACTTCCCCCTGTTATGCTTACAAAGTCAGAATTAGATGGCGGACTTCCAGATCCGCTATTTAATGAATTTGCTCCGTTTGCCGTAGCATCAGAAGAGGCATTATAATCGTGAACGGCATCATCAAAAGCAAAACAAACGGTGCAATCTATCGCTATATTATTTTTTATAATAGAGGCACTTGTAACGGCAGTTTCAACAACTATTCCCCCATCACAATTATAAAATGTATTATTATATATTAGTCCATCTCTTTTCAAAAATATGGCTTGTCCTTTAGCCGCATCCGAGGTCTTAAAATTATATATAATGTTATTATACATCCGGGTTACAAAACCCCGGTTATCACATTTAATACCGCTCGGATCTTGATTATTTCCACCAAGATATCGGAGCACATTATTTCTATCAGTTGAAGGATCTAACCATTGAACGGTATGTTGAATACAACTAACAAACCTATCATTCATAGTTGCTTCTATAATCAACCATTCAATAATAACCCATTCATCTTCTACGTTAATAACCGCCGTATAGGAATTTGCCATAGTCCTTGAAATCGTAGCCCCCGATGCCGCAGTTCCACTATGTCGCTCGCCAACGGGAGAGGTAAAGGTAAGGTAATTAGTAGCACTTGTGGTAGAGCCATCTATTACAATTTGCTCATTAAGATCTCCATCATCATCATAAACCTCGCCAACCGGTTTAACTGTATCGTCAGTATCGCCGGCATCTGCGGCTAGTGTAATATATTTAGCAGTATCCGGTGTGCCATCTAGGGTAGGCGTATATTCTAATAGTTCGTCATTTTCAAAAGTTTCTGCGGCGGCATCGTGAACAAGCATTATTTGATATGGAGTAGTATTTGAATTGTTTAAATGCTTTATTGTAGCGGCGTAGCCATTATTTTTGCCCTTAACAAATCCCCCGTCGGGGAAATCTGCGGGATTTGTAACGCCAACTACGGTATAAACTCTAACTAATGCCGACGTTAAATTTGTTTGCACACCGGCTTCAAAAAGAGTTAAAGATCCGTAATCTTCATTAGTCTTATTTATAGTGCAATTAAATACTGTGGCCATTACTTTTTATCCACCATTTTTTTCTTAAATTTATTCCATTCGGAAATAGTCATTTCAACAACAGTTTTACCATCAGAAAAAAGTTTATCCATTTCCACGCTAGGTATCCCATATCTCCTACGAGTATGCCGACTTACTACCATCGCATCTACTTCTACGGGATCTTTTGCATTTTTAGCTGTTAAGGTAAGAGGCGATGCGGCTTGTAAGGTAGGCCTTACAGTTAAATCCCCTCTACCCTTCGTTTCTAATATGGTATATCCTTTTTCTTTTTTCATTCTAAACGCTTTAGTTTGCAACTCCTCATATTCTTCTTTAGGCATTTCTACCACCTGTGCCATCGGTGCATATTCACAATCTTGATAAAATTCAACATCAGCAACTTTCAAACCTGGAACTTTAATAACAGTAAGATGGGGTGCATTTGCAGTTTCTCCATCTTCCGATACTTGAATAATGTCCCCACGTTTATAACAACCCTTCAAATCCTTTACCGGATCGGGATGCGAAACGCTTATTCTTTTAATAATAAACTCTGCCATTACCTCTTCTCCTTATTGGCTTCTTGCATCGCTTCTCTGATCTCTTTAGCATCTATTATAAGTTTCTCCGGATCATCCGATTCCCGGATAAACCTTTTACAAAACGGACAGGCCTGGCCCAAAAGACAATGTAGCCCTTGATCGAAGTCCTTTATATATAAGGTATAAATCTTCGAGCATCCCGGACATTTGATTCTAATGGGAATTAACCCTGTTGCAACGGCCTCTTCTACCATCGCATCCTGGGCCGTTTGCGGATGAGCTGATTGATGCCTTCTCGGGATTATAATTTCGTGAGCCATTCTTTTACCGATCCTTTCTTATAAGTTTTTATATCGCATCTTGTAAGTTTTTCTTTCGTAAACATAGGGGACGTAAAATCCTTCTCTAGTAGCATAATACGTTCCGGCGGCAATACTGATAGAGCAACGTGGAAGTTGCCGCTTACCACTCCTATAAAAGCAAAACTATTCTTTATGAGGCCGGCTAAAGTGCTAACCCGGGGCGTAACTCTTCTAACCGTGCAATCAATAAAATCGAATTTTTTATTATCCGGGTTATGAAAAGTATGCTCAAAATGTGTTTCGATAGGGATCATTCCTATTTCCCGGATCTCATCCCATATAGCTTGAGCCGTTGCCTCATCCGGATTACAGGCTCCCGGTAAGCAAGTTATATGAAAATGTGTTGCTATAAGCCGATTCGGCGTAGGACAATCGTTAATCGTATGGCCATTTACCGGCTTAATCCCTAATTCGTGGACACAACACCATTCTCCCTTCGTTAGATCTTCCTGGCCCTCGGACATTGGGAAGTGAATCTTTGCTACGATATCATAGTCGAGCTCGTCGAGCTTAGCATCCGCCGTAAACCCGATAGCCCCCTTATAGAGCTCCTCTTGTCCGATGCCTCGGACGATGCCGAGGTCAAAATGGACGTTAGGATGCAATTCTCGAAGGGCTTTGAAAGGCTCCATAAACATAATCAGATCCCCTAACCCGTGCCAAAAGAAAAGCAATACCTTCTTAGCCTTTGTGCTAAGGATAACTTCGTGAAGCTTTTTGTCTTGCCTTAACGGCTCAATTACATACGCCATAGTTTTATTTGAATCTTATGCTTTTTATCTCGAGATCGTAAGATTCACTCTCCTTGCCATTTACCGAACTTTTAGATACTGTTCTTACTTTAATCTTAACCTCAGCCGTCATTTCGGCATCAACGTCTTTATCGCTTATTGGAAGCACCGTGTCGTGTATATACAAAGTAGGATATCTTATTTTTCCTGGCCCCTCAGCGATCGCTTTTGAATCCGAGCGTTTCATTTCCAAGCTAATAAACTTATCAACTTTTTTTCCTAGTGCCATTCCTAGCTCCTTTCTTATTGTTCATACGGTAGTTCCGGATGAACGTAGTCCTTTTTTTCTATCGTTATTTTGTGGCCAAAACACATTTTGTTAAATATTGATGTAAGTAAATTCAAAGCTCCCCGGGCTTGATCATCCAGGTTACATTTAAGATAATTCTTAGCACAATGATTTCTATTTGCAAGCTGACATTCTCTCCACTTCTTCTTATAATATTGGCCGTGAAAACAGAAGATCTCCTGGCCATTCTCGGTAAAAAGCTTGCCTTTCTTATCAACTGCCCTGGTATAAGGCTTTAATTGGCACTCATTCGTCCCTAGCCAGGCGTGGTTTGAGAGTTTGATGATCTTGTCATACAATCCGGCCTCTATAAAGCAGATGTTCATAGCATCCATATCCGGGGCCCTAAAGTTCGTCTTAGGAAATCCCTCAGCAAAGATCTCGAAGGATCTCTTAAGCGGCCGCTCATACTTCCTGGCATCAATGAATAAAGGACAGTTGCATAGATCCTTATCATTCCAAAAGCCCTTTTCAATAAGAAACTTGCCCTGGGCCTTATGATGATCGTGATCGTAAACCTTATTTTGTTCTTTATGAGTGCCTAGTATAAAACCCGTCTTTGCGGCTATCTCAAAGAACTGCCAGGGATCCCGGGTAAAGACAAGATCCGCATCCAATATACATACGGCATCATAATTCTTGCCTACATCGCCGGCATACCAATACCTCTTACGGCATACGATCTCGCTTACGCCGCCGAACTCTCGAGATTCCTCATACGTTATTTCGTGTATAATTAACTTGTAACTAAACTGTGCACTTCTTAACTTCTTAAGGTATTCTTCCGGGAACTGAAATAGCCAGGCGTGGACATCGTGCTTGTTTCCTACATAGTCCAAGCTATTAACCAGGGCATTAAACTCCGGGACATATTTATCACAAGCTCCTACTATATAAGCATATTTACTCATCAATACACGAATCCTTCCGATGCCGGTTGATCGCCTTCCGGCCAATCGATCTTCTCATAATCGTAGTTGTCCATCTTTCGACAGATCGCCAGGCCGTAATTGTGTATAAATCTTACGAACTCTAATTTGTATTTTCCGGCTTTTATTTTTTGATCTATATATTTCCAATACTTTTCACACCAGGATTGCGTATCGTGGATTACAAGATATCCGTTGCCTTTTTCTTTTAAGGCCGGGTAGATGAACTGATCAAGCTCCTTAATGTTATGCTCCAAATTATGCCATCCATCTTGAAAGATTACGTCAAAGCTATTAGCTTTTACTGTTGCCGTTTGTTTTGGATTATAGAGTTTCTCCTTGCCTTGATTCTCCGGATCTACCTGGACATATTGAGTTGTCGGGCCTATTGTGATCTTCGCACTATCCATTTGCCAATACTCAACCGGTATCCCGGCCTCTTTCCAGGGATCGAAGATATATCTCTTAGGACAAACATCCACCGGAATATATTTACCTTTCATCTGAAATCTTCTATTATTATCCTTTATCCCCTGGGCCATAAACCAACTTGTATAACCTTGAGCTACTCCAATCTCCATAGCCATATCGCCACCCGAGCATCTAACAAGCCAATAAAGCAAGGGGCCAAAAAACGGAGTTGTATGATTGATATGAGTAGGATGAATTTTCATTAAACTTTCCCATATAAGAGAAGGGTGCTCTTCAAACAAATTTTTATCGTTTATATGTAATTCTTTTTCCATTATTGCCACTCCTTTTTATTCTTCTGTTTTTCGTGATTGATTCTGTTTTGGACAACACCCTTATCTCTCATCTTAAAGATCTTAACACCGGCTCCGGCCACCTTAGTCGATTCGCTTACAAGAACAAGATCATCAATCTCATTAGCTATCTGAATCGTCCGGGATACTCCATAACAAAAGTCGGTATCGTGAAAACCTATAAAGCCGCCCTTCTCTACAAACGCCCGGTATCTCATATATTCGCCCAGGGCATCTGATAAACCGTGTTCTGAATCTATAAAGAGAAAATCGATCTTCTTATTCCAGGGCACGATCATAGTATCGCCTTCTATTACGTTATGCTCTTTTGAAAGGCCCAATTCTTTCATCGCATCGATAAACGGTGCTCGAATTTTTAACTCTATTGAATTAACCTCTCCGCCATATTTCATTTTTCGTATTACAAAATACCGGGTTGTAGATCCGAAACACATCCCGGTTTCAAGAATTGTGATAGGTTTTCTTCCCTGGATCTCCATCGCCTCGTGTATCGCCTTAAGCTCGTCATAGCTTACACCGGGCTCCCTAAATTCCTTGTTCGCCTTACAAAAATATAACCATTCATCAAGCTCAAGATTTTTAAAATCCCGGCCCTTAAATTCGTAGATGCTTTTCATCTCGTCCCTAACGGCGTATCCTTCAATATCCATATACTTTTCCTTCTTTTGAAATATTCACAAGCATTTTTTTAAACTTTTCCTGTTTGTCTTTTGGGATATAATCGATTATATCCAAAGCAAAAACTATGTCCCACTTCTGATCCGGGAGATATTTCAGATCCTCTACCATATGCTTATCGATAAACCAATCAGTATCGATATCCATATGCTTATACAGTAACGTCCTCTCATCGAATCCGTGATACACCGACAAAAGTTTTCCGTAGTCCGACATTCTGTATCTCTGTTGTCCTACGCTCTTATTTCTATTGTCGATCGCATATACCCTTTTGGCCCCACATTTAGCGGCCTCTAAGGCGAACATACCATTACCGTATCCAAGATCTAAAACATATAGTCCTTCAAAACTCTCCGGCAGATCAAGAGCGGCCCACCTTTTCTTGAAATCTGTCTTGCCTTTATAAAACAGCTTTCCATCAAGCCATACGTCGTGCCAATTTTCTGATAGGTTATCCAGGTGCCATTTAAAGATAACCTTATAATCATATGGAAGATGTTGCCTATAAGTAGATAAGAAGGCCTCTGCCTGTCCTCTGCTTACTGTCGGCGTTTCCGATATGATGCACTCTTCCATCCGGGCCTGGACATAATCGTTATAATATAGCTTGTTAAGATCGAGATATACTATCCTTCCATCCGGCCTTATCAGCGTATTCCGGGGCCAATAGTTTAAGACAGATATACTCTTGCCGTTTACCTTTGTAGTATGAAGTTTGCCTACCCAATGACCAAGTTTATAATAGTATTCGTTAGATAACTTTCCTAATTGTTGCCTAAGCTCTAAGCCCGTTACACCGTCCCACCACTCAATAAGAGTATAGGTTTTATCATCAACATTACGAATCTCAACTATCTTAGGGAGATCCCATCCCATCTTCAAGAGCTCTTGATGGATCGCCAGGGCCTCTTTTTCCCACTCGTTATGCCGCAGTTGAAACTTATACTTTGATCCATCCGGCTTTGTGAGGATGAAGGCCCCCGTTGCGATCCTCGGCATATCGATCGTTTCGCCTTCCTTTACTCCCGGCATTACTCTCTTGAGCTCATCTGAATTACGCCAATTTTTCATATAACCCCTTCGTAAATATATCAGCGTGTTTTATTATCCTATCTCTGATCTCATCGGGCTTTCTAATTATACTAAGATACCCATCTGTAAAAGCTTTAATATGCTTTTCTTCGTGATGCTGACTAAATATAATAAATTCGTAAATCCATTGTTCTGGAAATGGATGTGGTAATAATTTTTTACAATCGATCAACCACACTTCCTCTTTATCATATTTGAGAACGAAATTACTCCAATGTATATCGCATACCGTAAGTGGATACACTTCCCATCTATAAGTAGTAATTTCTCCTAGAAGAGCCCCTAGCTTATACCAATATTTTAAATCTATTGACTTAAGGATGACTTCTTCAAAGATGGCCTGTCTTAAACATTCTCCATCGATCCACTCTTGAAGTTTTAAGATCGTTATTCCCGATGTGTTCCAGGGAATAGTTTTAACGATCTTAGGCACTTTAACCCCGGCATCATAAAGGATCTTTTGTATTTCTATTCTCGTATCGCTATCGCCCACGATCTTCTCTATCCGACCATCTGCAAAGGTAAGTTTATATGTCCGGGATATACCCAATAACTCCATCTTGACGGGTTCCTCATATTCTCTCTTCAACACATCGTAGATTCCACTCATCACTTCTTCGTGGGATAGATTGATATATTTCGGATGCTCCTTAAGAGATTCCTCTATCCATTTTTTTATTTTTTGATGGCCCATCCTACTCCCTTTCCGTGATAATTATCAGCAAAGTTAAATTTTCCGGCGTGTTCTGATTCAAAGTTTTTCCACACATCACGAAGATTGCATCCAAATTCAGATAGATCATCAAGCACAATCATTCCCCCTCGAGCACAAAGCCGGACAACATTCTCGAGATCCATCCCGGCTACTTCCTTTGTATGATCACCATCGACTAAGATGTAATCAAACTCTTCTTTAAGTTCCGGGACTTCTTGCCGGCTATCACCCTTAATAAATTCGATTGGTAATTCCGGAAAGTTCATAACCTTTAAATTCATCTTAACTACTTCCGGAGAAGCAAAATCATCGGGCCATAGATCTATCAACACTATTCTTTTGATTATGCTTAGATCGGTATATCCGGTTAGCATATTGCATATCGATAAGCCTGTCCTAACTCCTATCTCAAGGATTCTAGTAGGCCGATATCTAGTTGCAGCATCGATGGCAACGTGATACTGATCAAAGAAGTTATCCCCTTCTCTTTTAAAGTGTTTAAGATATTCATCATAATAGTTATCTCCGGGATTTTTTGCTTTTAATATCCGGAGATTACTAAGTATTTGTGCTGTTGTTTTTTTTCTGCAAAGGCTCATAATACACCGCCTTTGTAATACATCCGGATTGCTCTTGCAATTTCCTCGGGCTCAATCAATTTCATACAAAGTGCGATACCGTTTTCGTTATGAGAACAATCCTCAATCTTATTTTTCCAACATCCATCATACCGGCAACATTCCAGGGCCCCGTTAGTATATAGGAATCGATGATCCGGATATAACTCCCATCGTGTCCCTTCTCGGCCGCCGGCTATCACTACACAAGGTTTCTTGAACGCGGCTGCTATGTGCATCGGAACAGATACGCAAGTAAGAAGGCCCTCTGCTTTATAAATCAATCGCATCAATTCTCTCATATTTGTTTTACCTATGAAATTTATTACGCCTTCTAGTTTAGGATGATTATGAGTAGCAACACCTACTTGAATAAACTTAATCTCTTTTGCCAGGATCTTCACTACTTCCTGGTAATGAGGATATTGCTTGAGCGGAAAATCACTTTTAGAGCCGGCATTGATAACCCAATATTTACCTTCATATCCGCCTTTCACTAAAGCCGGTGAAGGCCAATTTTGTTCGTTCTGATCCAGGTATAGCTCCGGACGTAGCCCGTGTCGTTTGATTGGCCGGCCGAGTTGATCCGCGAGGAATTTCGGCATACCATCTGCGAAGTGAGGGCCCAGGACACCGGATTCGTGGATCATCGGATAATGGAGATTGCAATAGACAAAAGCATCATACTTAATAGGCGGATGCTTATCATTTGCTTTAAGAGCTTCAATTATTTCCGGCTCTTTATCTCCCCCCCCTGGCATCGATGTAACATACGGATTGTTTTTAAATATCTCATTACACGGTGTCCTCATATCTGTAATGTATTCCCCGGGATAGGTTTTATGTAAATCTCTCAATGCTACTGTTGCCATCATAATATCCCCAGGCGATTGTTTCTGAATCAATATAAGTTTCAACGGATTTTCTTTTGTCGGTATAATCGGATCCAAAAAGGTATTTTTATATTCTTTGTTTGCCTTTGAACAATTCGAGGATACTTCTACCGATTTTTCACCGTGAAGTGTTGTATGATGTTGTATAATGTTGCTTAATGTTGTATTAAAAAGGGGCCCTGTAATCTTTTTCTTCTTGAAGATCAAGGCCGGATGGGCCAACCCACCGCCTTCGCCCGTAACCATTTTTCGGACTACGCTATTATTAGCAAGCTCTTCATCCGAAAAAGCCGGGCCCACTAGATCAAACAATCTTGATAACTCTTCTTGTAAATTCACACCTAAGAATCTATCATCGAAGAAACCTTTACCATCGAATCGAATGGCCATACGATAATCGCTCGAGGCATAAAGGAGAATACCGTTATCCTTAAGATGATAATGGATTCTTTGTAATGCCTCTCGAATTTCTATTGCCGGGATATGTTGTAAAACATACACAAGATATGCAAGATCAAAATATCCTTCACCACCTACACTCTGATAAATCTCTTGAGGAGTAACAGCCATAAACTTTTTATCATCCGGTATATTTTCCTCAGCTAGTTTTCTCATTTCAGCCGAAGCATCTACTCCTATAATACTTATATCCGGCCTGTTTTCTAATAGGATCTCCTTTGCTATCCGGCCTACACCGCATCCATAATCAAGGATTCGGTAATTACCGGTAATTAAATCTTTCAATAAACTCGATATCTTTTTCGCAAACATAGGCGTTTCCTCTCGATACCGGACATCCATCGGGATACCATTACAGTTACCGACTACCCCGTGCTTTCCGGCTTCGAGATTTTGGGGCTTAAAAAGATTGTGATCCACAAAATACTCCTTTCTTAAGTCATTCACCCATAGGTGATTGACTTCGTTAGCCAATAGGATTCGGTGTCGCTATCTTCTTGATCTCTACGAGATTATCAACTTTTTCCGTGCCATCCGTTTGAACTTTTAATCCGCAATCCTTACATTTGTAATTTACAGATGCTAGCATCTTCGGCTTTTCCTGGATCAACTGAGCACTTACGAGCTCGAGATTTTTATGTTCGCACTTCTCTTGAGCCGGAGTGTTTGCTTTGAAATATTTAATAGCCATTGTCTATCTCCTTTCTAAACAGAAAAAGGCCTTACGGCCCATAGATTATTCTTAAGCCCCACGCCTAAGAGATCTATGAGCCGGGCCTTTAGTTTAATCCCAAACTACGGTAGTGCGGATCTTTGCCGCCGCCGCCGCTTGTTCAGAATAGTAGATATCATTTACAAAACATACCCCATATCTACCCAATGGGACAGGAGCGGTGTCCTTATCGTCGGGAGCAACACAGAAAACCCGTATTGTTCCCGTCGGGCCACCATCCCTTAATACGATTAGATCGCCTTCCGTAGCTCCACTACACCCTATAACAAGAGCATATACGTTTTTCAATGGTTGATTGATAACGTATCCGTCGGCGGTCATAACCGAAGATTTACATCCTTGCGGTCTTTGTGCCATAACGTCCCCCTGTTATATGCTTTCGCTAGAGCTCGACGAAGAGCTAGAGCTTGAGCTACTGCTTGACGAACTCAACGAGCTTGAGCTTGAAGAACTAGAACTAGAAGAGCTAGAACTCAATGAGCTAGAGCTAGAACTTGAGCTTGACGAGCTAGAGCTTAACGAGCTTGAACTCGATGAGCTAGAGCTTGAGCTTGACGAGCTAGAACTTAAACTTGAACTTGAACTACTGCTACTCGATGATGAAGAACTGTATATTACAACATCTGTGATCGCTAAATCATTTTCATAATCGGTATCCGTAACATTACTATCATCATCTAATTGCACCAAAACTTCATTAAACTTAGTGATGAAATTATCTAAAAACTCCACTAAGGCCCCTTGACTTACGCCAAGTGTTTTAATTTGAGATTTTGATACATTAACAGTTTCCCATCCTCTAACCGTTGTGCCAAACTTTTGATTTGTGTAAACGGTTGTGCCATTTGGAGCCGCATCTGCTCCGAGAGAAGTTAGAGCGGCGTTCCAATTTGTCCTCAATGAACTTAACGCCTCTACTACGTCGTGTTGAAACAATCCACCCGATCGGCCTTTGATTGCTCCACCGATACCAACAACTGTTGATCCGGCATCATCAAAGACATTTGTGATCGTGTAGAGATTTGCATAAGTCGTGCGAGTAAGAGGATTCCCATCCGCATCCAACTTTACTAGCAAAGCGTTAAAATTATCAAAGATAGATTCAAGAAGATCAAAGAGATCCTTTTGAGCCATTCCCGATAGTTTTATTTTTATAGACATATTACCCTCTCTTTTTTTACAGAGTGCCCGGAACGGGTTAGATTCCGGGCCCCCATATTAAGCGTTACGATTTACCTATTACCAAAATCTCCAATGCCGCACTTCCCCAATCATCGGCCGCCGTTGATCCGTCCGCTTTCAACTGCTTAACCGTGATCACTAATCCCGAGAAGGATGTTTGCAAAAGTGTTAGATTTGCATCCAAGCCGGCAGTTAAATGAGCTAACGCAAAAACGATGGTTGAAATACCGTGCGTTGCCTTTGTTAAAGTAATAGTATCTGATGATGCGGCCGGTGTCGCGGTTAGAATAAGAACGTGATATTCACCGCTAAACTCGGTCGATTTTACGATCGTAGGACTTATAGCTCCCATTGTTAATCTCCTTTTTTTTGTTTTAGAAATGGGGCCGTTCTAATGGCACGGCCCCCGAGCCATTACCTTACCAAATACTTTTGATATACTCGGCTAACCGAGCTTTCGCAGCTTTGATAAGGGGAGCAAAGAGAAAACCGAGCATAATGCCTAGCACTATCCCGATCCAAAACTCTCCACTCACTAACAATTTCAATAACAACATAGTGATTCTTTCCGCTTAGGCGGTAGATGCGACGGTTGCAGCCGTGCACACAGTAACCACACCATAATCCAAGCTATTAAACATCGGTTTAATAACTCCGAATATAGCTCCTACGCTGATGGCCCATTTGTTGCCAAAGTCAAAGGATTTCTCTACCCAAGCTACGGATTTACCCCACGCAATAACACCGGCTTGCTGTCCGCACAATACCGCTCTTGCGACCGGAGCTGAGGGATTCCAAGCATAGATGTATTCGTGTTCGTGTAGAATAACACCGTCATAGATACCAAGAGCTCCCGAAAAGATATTATTCTTTTGACCTCTTACACCGGCTTCACGATTCTCCTGTTTGTAAACAGGATCCTTCTTAAGATCCGATGCCTGGTAAGGGTGCATAATCATAACGTAACGATCCTTACCGTCGATCCTAAGAGGGGCAACCTTCGGGCTTGCCATTTTGGCCATCTGCTTCGCAGCCGTAATGCACTTCGTATCCATTACTTCGTCGGCCGTTAAGCTTCCGTCAGCTCCGGCATTATTGGCCCATATCGAACGAGTGGCGGCCGGTGCGGTAGGAGTATTGGCAAAAGTTTTTGAGGTATATCCGCAGATCTTCCACAAAATTTCTTTGTCAATTCTCTCAGCCCACCAGATCTTCAAACGCTCTCTTGCTGATACTCTCATATTGTATGCGTTCTGTTTCTCGTCCATTCTGCCGGTTAAACGAACGGCGTGCCTTAACTGATTGATGGCCACGTCCTCGTCATAATCCGCCATAGCTTCCTCGTTGCCTTCCAATTCGTCGTCGCCTTCAACACCATCACCGGATAACTTCGCTCCAAGACCAAAGCTTATGTTGTTACCTTTGTCTTTCTTGAGATCTTCCATTTCTTGAATCATAGCTGTCGGTTTTGTCCCAACAAAGCGTGTCATAAAAACTTCGTCTTGAACGTCAGCAAATAGCTGCTTTCTCCACAACGCGGCTCTCAATCCTACGATACTTACTGTATTAGCCATTGTGAACTCCTTTTATGTTTGCTCGAGAAATTTCTCTCGAACTTCTCTTGGCACTTTCCGAAATTCAGAGGAACTCATATTGTAGAGCTGCATCAAGGTATATTCGTTGCCCTTACTATCCTTGATCGTCGCTCCACCACTACCGCCCTTAGTGCCGGAAGTGTTTGTCTTGTCGAGATTCTTATTTATCTTTGACAAGTTTTCCTTTCCTTCCGCAGCTTTCTTTTCCTTCGCTTTTTCCTCGGCGGTTTTTTCCTCTTTCTTCGCGGCTGTGCCGGGTTTATACAACGTAACAAAACTAGGATCCTTAATTATAAGCTCATAACAGAGAAGGGCCGGATTCTCTCCTTTTCTAACAGCCTCGGCAATCTGATTCTCATACGCCTCGTTACCTTCGATGATAACAGGGCCGCATTTTTCAAGAACATCATTATAATCCGGAAGAGTAGGCTCACTTTTACGCCTTGCATCAACAATGCTTTTAGCGTTCGTTTCGGCTCTTACTGTAAAGGCGTGCCTCTCTCGAGCACGATCCTCATCGTTTAAGCCTGTATCCGTCTTCTCGGCCGGCTTGCGAATAAGCTCCACAAGACGGGCTAGATCCTTTTTGGATATAAATTCATCTTCTCCTTCAAGGATCTTTTTAATCTCTGTTTCGACCTCACTTGTTTTCTTTTCCTTATCTTCCTGGGCCGTTTTTTCCTTCAAGAGATTAGCTGCTTTAATATTCTTGAACTTTTCAGTATCACGATCAGCTTCGGCACCTTGAGCTCTTTTACGCTGCTGTCTTAACGCATAAAAGAGGCCCCTCTCTCGCTCGGAATAAGTCGTTAGATCCTCTTGACCTTCCGGCTTACTGAGCTCCTTTTCAAGCTTATCAACTAAAGATTCATTGTCAGGCTTTTTTGATTCTGCTGAACTCGAGGATTCGGTCTTGCCCGATTCGGCCGAACTCGATGATTCATCTGATTTTGCAGAGGCAGATGATTCCTCTTCACCCTTTTTTTCGCCGGATGCGGCGGATTCGTCCGAAGTAGTAGAGCTTGATTCTTCGCTCTTTGCAGAGGCGGACGATTCCTCTTCATTTGCAGAAGTGGACGATATTTCCTCGCCGGTTTCTAATTCTTTTTCTTCTTCGGCACTTAAAGGAACGGCTCCACCGGCTCCATCATCCACGTTAGGCATAGACATAACATCTTTTGTTTCCTGTGCTGTCAAAGTTTCCCCTCGATTCAATTTTTCTTGTATCGCTTGATAATTTGGATCCATTTTTTCCTCTCCTTATTTGTGTTCGTGTTTAGGTTTCACGCAATCGCTCCTTTTAAAGCCGGAGCGTATAGCTCATCCCGACTACTTCGCCGGGGCTCCTTGCTGTGCTTCTATATATTGTTTAACGCGATCGATGATATCCTTAGAGTTTGCCATTGAACTATACTCAAGAATAACATCGGGCGGAATTGGCATCCCGGCATCGGCCATTCCCATAAGATTCTCAAAGGTTTCTTGTCGGATTGTGGCTGTGTTATCGGCCTCAGTAATCTTTATGTCATACTTGCCGTCTTTAACTTGGGCCAGGAACGCCCTTATATGTGAATCATCTACTTCATTTTCTTCCATCCATTTCGTCCCGAGTATTTTTCGTATCTCAGTAACATTTAAGATATGAGGGATCATCGAGAAGGTAGCCTGGCCAACAAGCTCTTTTGTCCATCTAAAATTGCGAAAATACTTAGCCAGGATCGTAAGGGCTTGTTTAATACGAAGCGATATCGCTTTGCCGGAAGTTGTTTTATCTTGGATGGCCATCGCATCCGGATTGATGCCGGATATTTCTTTTATATCACTCTCTCCTTTATCACCTCTCATCTGTTGATTCATTTCAACACCGGACGGTTCTATTTTCTTAAGATCCGAGCCCTTCTTCTTCTTAATGGTAACGCCAGGGGTAGAGCCCATCTTCTTAAGATCCTTCCATTGGTTAGGACTAAGTGCATCTTTATCGCCTACCCATCCGGAATTAGCTGCTGTGTTAATGATATGTAAGAATTGTGAACGTGATTTATTTATCTCTCTCTGAGGATCCTTAATGTTTCGGGTAATACCTTTCGTTGCAAGCTTTTCATTCTCAGCCGATACACTCCACTTAGCTTTATATCGGAAATACGGGAAACCGTCCCAATGAGGAGCCAGGGGAGATCTAACTTCTTCCTGTATAAGTAACCCGGCTACGGTTGCGATATACCACATTTCGGGAATCGCACGCTCGATCACACGGATATCAATCTCTTCCTTGACCGGGGGCTTAGGTAATTCGGCTGCTTGGCCGGATGCCATCTGTGTTGCCATCGCTGCCGGCTTTACAACAGTTTCATATTCATTCATCGCTATCTCAAACTTTTCATTCTCTTCCTTAAGCAAAACCTTTACCCGGGCCTCTGCTACTTTCCTATCACTAAAATTCTCAAGCCGGTTATCGTTATAATTGAAAACATAAAACTTAACGATATACTTCTTAAAAAATAACTCTTTCAATAAAAACTTTTCAACCTCGCCTTCGTGGGGAAACTCTCCGGCTGTTGATTTATATGTTTTACCAAGATCATAATTACTAGCATCGCCTTCTTGTTGAACATCACCGGATATAAGGTATTCAGTATTATCTACTGTCATATCACCAATCTCTTTTGCTTTCTTTGGAAAGAGTTTTTTAAGCTGCCCCTTCGATTGCTTAGAAAGCTTGATACAATCTTCGGCATCTGATAAGTCGTATTCTTGAGAGTTTGGATCCGGCAAGATTTGATACACGGTAGGATTACGGAAGATTAAATCACCGAAGACAATATCATCATCGTAAGATATGGCCATTTCAAGCCATCCCTTGCCGCACGTTATCCCATCGTCGAATTGAGAATCAAGTTTATAACCTAACTTCGTCCACTTATCTATTGCATTAAGACACTTGTCGCCTATCTCTGAGAAGATTTTGTCTTCTCCGCCTTCCGGGAATATCCGGATACGCATACTGTTCTCGCGTTGCCATCCGCTCACCAGGTCTATCAGAGGTTCTATCTTATTGAATGTCAAGCACGGCCGGCCTTCATCGGTTAAGAGATCCCTTTCTGCCTTTGTCCATTGATCACCAAAAGCAAATTTAAAATCTTCCTTTGCTTCTTCACGCCATTCGCGATCAAGTATCAGATAAAGCCGAGTTTTCTGTTCTATCTTTTTAATATTACCGGATTTATCCTTTGAATCAAACTCATTCTCCCAATCTTCTTTTGATTTTTTATTACTGTCCGGAAGAGCATCTTTTGCTAATACCATATTAAGCTCCTTCTTTTTCTTTCAAGAGAAAGTATCTCTCTTTATTAACTTTATCGATAGCAGCAAGAATAAGCTGAGCCTTACCTCTGTAACATTTGGCCAGGATATTCATCAGCTTGTCCCACTCCCAATTATTTTCAAGTAACTTAGCTTTTAATTGTATCTGATCCATTATATTTCGATATCTCCTTCAATGAATTTAACAACTGCGGCATAACCGAACGGAAACGCTATTACCGCAAAGGCCCATCCGAAGAAAGTAGGAATACTTCTTATAAGAGTGAACATTGATAAGCAAGCGGCCGCTCCGATGATCATCCGGGTGTATGTCGTTGCCGCATAAGACGGGGACATATATTTGGCAACCCATCGACCGAGCGGAGATCCACTATCATCCGGGCCTGGTATCCCATATCCGGTAGCCAACACAAGCCATAACGGAATCCAGGACAAGGCCGGCCAAAAGGATCTACATACAATCATACTGACGATACACATAAGAGTAGGTATCCCCAACCTACGCCAATTCTTATCGAACGAACTTGATCCACCCATAGCCCAAAGAATCGCACATACCGGGGCCGTGATGATAATCCACCATTTAAAAATACAAACAAAACATAAACCGAATAATGCACCTACGGCAAGTTCCTCTTTATTGAGTATCATCGATAAGGCCTTTCTCTTTAAACTTGTCTTTTAGTTTCTTAAGTTGATCGTTATGATTATCTGTATCTTTCTGAGCAATCTTAACCTCGTCGTGCACATACCAAGCATATCCTAGACAGAACAACGCCAAAAGAAAATTGATAATAGTTAATATCTTCATCCTACCATTCCCCCTTTGCCGGCTACTGTTGCTTCAACGCCGGAATCTTGACTATCTGTTTGCTCAGCCCACTTGTCTTGATTCTTAATCGATTCTGATTGCTCGAATCCCCATTGAAGATATATCCAACCATCAGCTCGGTTAGGTGAATGTCCTAGCCTATCCGGTTCTTTTAATTCTTCCTTCGATTCGATTTGAATTAAACCTCTATTGTTTACCCAAAAGGTAACAATTTTTAATTCTTCAATAAGAACAGGATCGTTCGGGATAGATGCTTTACCTTCCATCGCTCTTTGTAAAGCGGTAAACCACATCTGAGCTCGTAAGTTATGATACTCAGCACCGACTATCTTTCTATCGGTGCTAGCTGATTCAATCTCTATGATATCAACGCCTTCCATTTCCAGGGCAACAAGAGTATCAGCCGTGCCACTACCTAAACCGGTTGTATCAACAGCTATGAAATTACCCTTACCAATTTTGTTATTGATAATAACAGCTCGGCTAGCGGTTTTATTTGTTCTGACCGGATCCGCATAAATATCACTTGCCTCAACCTTGCCATTTGTTCCGCCATATATGACACACTCATCATCCCCGAATCGAGCAACATCAACGCCTACACCACGTTTCATTTGTGTTTGCCGCGTTTCCCGGTTAATCATTTTCTCAACAAGCTCTTCGGAGAATATTGTATCGATTGATGTCTTAGGTTTGATACCTTTTACCCTGGCTAGATATCGAGGATCCGTTTCATACCCAGGGCCGATAACTTTTCTCTTATTCATTACCCACCCTCGAGAACATAAACCCGGGACTACTTCTCTGTCCTCGAGGAAGTTCGGGTTTAATTCACAATCAAGACGGATAACAATGTTGCTTTTCTTATTATCGATTGCTCGAGCAAATTGACCGGTAGCTCTTAAAGGATTGCCTATCATTATTTGAAGCCCTACTTGACCGGTAAGGATTGAATCGATCTGTTGATAGATAGTATCAGCAACAGCCTGGGCCTCTGATACAATAACGAATACTCGACGAGCGTGGAATGATTGGAATTTACCGACCATCGATCCGGTTTCTTTTGTTGTAAATCCTATTGCATACCATTTTGGAGCGATGTCTATTTTCTGAGTAAGAAGAATCCCTGGCGGTTTTGTTTCAGCATTTGCATAGTGGGCCTGGATCTCTCCCCACATAACTTCTTTGACCTGGCGATCGGTAGGAGCTGTGTTAATAACAATGCACGGCCCCCATACCTCGAGAAAGTAAGGCACCAAGCCACCGCATATATAATCTTTACCGAGAGCGTGGCCGGATGTAACAACAATATTTTTCTTATCCCTTATTGCTTTAGGGATAGCATCGAGCATTTGTAATTCTCCATCCCACCACTTCTTCATATTCAATCGCTCTTTGAAATAGTGATCGGGATAATTACGGTAACGCTCGATCAAGGGCTGTATAAGTTTTCCTTGTGATTCTAAATCCATCGATACCCTCTAGTTTTGCATCTGAATCCTTTAACAACTTTACAAAAACTTCTTCCCAAGCTATATGTTCTACGGTTCCCTTATCTCCTTCGACTTCTCTCCGGGCCTCATTTATAAGATTAGGTATAACACCTATATTACGTTTTTCAATCTTCTCTAAGAAATTCCCATCCTTATCATAGTAGGATCTATGATGCCGCCAGGTAAACGATTCATTGATTGCCTCGAGCAGAATATTTAAGCGATTAGTTTTTGAATGAAGAGGATGAGCGGCTAAATTTTTATCAATGATATTACGAATTGAATTGATACGTTCTTTATATTTTTTATTAGTGATATAGTTGTTTTGAACATTATGACGATTTACCGTAACGCCTTCGTGTTCAATAAGATAATCCACAATCCTCTGAGCATTATAGCCCCCGGCTATTAGAGCTAAGACCTTCATCTGTTGCCTAACGTCTAACTTGTGTTCTCTTTTTTTGTCCGGCATTTTGGTTATCCTGTGGTAATCCTCTCATATTCAGTTCGATACATTTACCTTTAAAGAGAGCTACTGTTCTGATTGCATTGGCTAGCTGAGTGGCATCTGTGTTGAAAGTGATACTTGCGGCTCCATCCCCAAATATCTTAAGGCATTGTTTATTAGGATCCAGGGATGCTTTGATTTTGATATGATTAGCTTTTGACAATAAAAAACCCCTTTTTTGAGCAAATAAAAAAGGGGCGAACTCTCAAGAGTGTTTAACTCTTAAGAATCCGCCCCATTAAGTTGAATTCGGGCGTTTCTTACATAATCCTAATTTGTTCTAAGTATATCATACTATTAGCATACTGTCAAACCGAGGGCTAACTATCCTTCTTTGTAACTTTCCAATTTACCTTCCGATCGAGCTCTTCCACGCCGACAATCTGCCCTTTATGAATAGTTTGCTTGATTGTCCGCGTGCCGTATTTAATCTGCTCAGCTACCTCGGCTTCGTGCTCAAAGGCCTCTTTATTCTTCTCGATCTTCTCATCCATCAATGCCCCCAATACAACTTTTTCAGAGTGCTATTTTACCCTCTTCATCACTTCTAAAACTTTAATACTTGTTTTCTCTTCCACAAGCTTATTATAGTTAGAAATGGCCTCTCCAACCTCAACGGCGTTAAGTTGTTCCTTGCCGCCTTCTCTCTTGCAAACCTCAGATATGATTTGATTCCATTCCATCTTCTTCAACTCCTTTCTTTGCCGGCACCGTTCCTTCCAGGCCTTCGTGTCCAACGGCGGCCGATATTTTGCGTGGCCAAAGCATCCGTTCCTGGCCGGCGGATTCTTTTCACGCTTACCGTGTCGTGTCTTGCTCGGTTTTTTTAAAGCCATATTAGACCGTCCATATTACTTCGGATACCGTGTTCATAAAAATACGCTTCAATTCATCGGAATATCCAAAGCGTTTTTGATTCTGTTCGATAGACTTAATAATATCCCCGTCCTTATGCCTCAGCGTTGCGGCTTTCCAATCACAGAGCATTTCAATAAGATCTATCAAATTCATACCTTTTATCCCATCCCGGTAATATTCCGGATGATGTGAATTACATAAATAATGATGATCAAGAGCCGGTTTCATTTCTTTTAAGAATTGCTTATACTCATCTGAGCCATACGTTGTATCTTTAAGTTTTGATGTATATTTTTCAAAGACTTCATCTTCCGGCGGAAACAATTTTGTATTATCGTGATCTCTCATTTTTCTGAGTAAATTGATAATACAAATACTCATAAATTTCTGAACATTATGAATATGTTTATAGGTTTCTTCTTTTACGTTCATTAGCTAACTCCCTTCTTTACAATCCGCACAGTAATTTTGCCATTCACCGTTTACTTTTTTGCTTTGCCACCCATCCTCTTTCATTTTACGAAGTAACTCATCCCATCCAAAATCAACCTCGTATTCTTGAACGTGATCACAATCATCGCAACTGACTTCAAAGACCTCAGTATTAAATCGATAATCTTGACTTATCTTTTCAATCATTAAAATCTTCTGCCTCGGCTCTCGACGTAATTACAGTAATCACAGGCCATACCAGGAGCCGGCTCGGGCCCGTTAATCGTCCTCACGGCCACGTCAAGGGTAGTTTTTGCACGTTCTCCGTCGGTATTTAGCTGAAATACCTCAATTCCGAACTGAATCGTTGCTTTGTCCCGGGGCCTAGCGACCATTGTAGAGCCTAAAACCTCTTGCGGATAGACATAAACAAGGTATGCTTTACCATTTGTTTTGAATCCGTTTGATGACAGCATCAAGTCATACATATCTAGCTGCAACTGATAATATTGCGAGCCATCATCTTTCGGTTTCTGCCCCTTCGTCTTATAATCAAGAGGAATATGATACTGTCCATCAATTAAACAATCATCCAGGGCACCTATCAAACGAACACCCCGAGTAAGATCCTCATATACCAGGCCGGTTCTCCAATTTCTCCATCTATTAAGCTGAGCTTGATCCGGGAAAAGCTTACCTTCAACTCTATCCATAATCTCAGCCGGCACTTTTCCTCGGCCGCGACACATATCAAAATGTTTCTTAAGAATAATATCCATCCCACCTGGAAGAGAAGGAAATATACCTCGCATCCGGGGCACCTTATTTTTATTCGCCCACCAAAAACATCGCGGACAATCTTTTAATAAATTCAGTTTACTCGGAGATAACTGTATCATATCTACCTTCCTTTCTCTTTAAAATCGGGTAATTTCATATTACTGATAATCAACTCTTTTTCCACTCGCCTTGTCTTACAAGAATAACTAAGAGGAATTTTCTTAATGTAAATTTTCTGCTTTTTGTTCTTCAAATCTTCGGCTACCTTCTAATTTAGGTAAGGCGTGTAATGTTATAAGATTGTGTGGCGTGCCTTCAACTTTCTTTATTTCAAAATAACATCCCTTAAATTGAACTACCTCATTCTCATAAAGAGGCACAATCCCTTTCTTTCCCTCAAATTCTGCCATACTACGAATCTCTCCGCTCCCTGGATCCATCATATTCTCCTTTCTTTTTAGTAGTTGCCCTACTTTCGCTATTGGTTTTGTGTAATGCTTTCTCCTTTTTTCCTATCATCCAAAGAACATATCTCTGTGTGGCGAGATAACCGGCTACGATAGGGCAACCGTTCCCTTAAGCGTGGGGCCTAAGTTATTTATTCTTTTTTTTCTTGCTGCCTCGTTTCTTTCTACCCTTCTTACACGGCATAGGCACTCTCCTTTCTTCTAAATATTTATTAACCTTCATTACTTCTTCGTATATCTTCTCTCTAAACTGTTCTATCATAAGTTCAGATAAAACAGAATCTAAGCTATCCCGGCTACAATGCGGACACCGGCTCATTTCCCGAGGAAAGTATTTACCACAATGAATACACAACAACGGCTTAAACATTACCATCTTCCGATCGAAACTTCCTCATAGGCTTTCTCAAAAGTATCTTTTTTACAGATCTTGAGTTTACCCATTTCGTCCAGGACAAGGTAATCACCCTTAATCCCTGGTGTTTGTTTTCCCGAGATATCAATAACTACGTCTTGAAAAAACTGCGTAGCTCTAACCGGAAAAGGTTTTTTAGCGTAAATCTTATACTTGGCCGGAAACCTTTTAATAACAACCGGAGCGTTCGTATCCGCATCATTCATAACTGATCCTTTCCGCTATCTGTTTCTCGGGCATATATACCTTTGAATAAATCTCGTTGTTTATTGGCGGACTTAACTATATCAACTTTCGGGAAATCCTCGGTAAAAGCTTGATGCTCTAACCGACCTTTATCGAGATATGTTATACCTATTAAATATCTTCCTTTTTCGGCGGCCTTGTCTAAAGCCTTTTGGATATCTTCTCGCATAGCTTTTCTCCTCTCTTATAACGATATAGGGAATCTTTGGATAACACGCTTCAAAAAGTTTACGTTTCGTATTCCACTCTCTCGTCGCAAATCCTTTTACTTCGTGAATTTCTTTTTTTCGTTCATTATTTATAACAAGAAAATCTACGATATGAGTAGTAATCTTCTTGCCTTTAACTTTAAGATCATAAGAAACTTGAGTTTTGTAGCTCCTTATCTCTTTCGCTCTTACAAGAAGAGTTAAGGTATTACAGTAATCAGCCTCAAACCAGGATTGATGCCAATGCCCCTGGCTACACGCGGATCTCTTAGCACCATATTTATTTTTTCTGTGATACCTTATTATCATTTTTTCGATACCTCAAGAGCCTCGTAGATCTGAGCAAACCACATCCGGTTATTCGCTTTTGCAATTTCCGGTTTCATCATTTCGCCCACAATTAGATTTATCTCTTCAATAGTAAGCTCAATGTCTTTTTCTTCGCGGATAACTTTTCTTGCTAAAACATAACACGCCCGATCATAGGCCGGATCTCCGCTTGAGGATTCCATACAAAGAATATTTGCAATCACATTCTTAATAACAAAAGCCTCTTTGGATTTTTCCCCTTTAATCGGCATCCCGAAAGCGTTCACGACAGGCTTGTTTAACGATAAAATCATTTTATTTTCTCCTTTGTTAGCTCTAGGGCTAGGCAAAATCCGCACGTTTCACAACCGGTAATCTTAGCAGAGGCCCGAGCTTGTTCCTCAGAGATCTCCCGAAGGCACTCAAAACATAAGTGCCCCCGGAGATTCTTCTCAAAAAACTTATTGATAATCTCGTCCCTATTTGCCATACTTCGCGATGATATCAATACCAAGTTCCCCCGACGGGAAAAGTTTATCAAGGTTCTTCGGCACTTTTACCTTCTTCGCAACCCAATCCTTAATAAACGCTCCGAGCTCTTCTTTTTGCATAGAGAGCTCTTTCCGACCTGTATTTTTTTCGCCAAGCGGACGTGGCTCAAACTCTAGCTTTGCCAGGTTATCGATAAAAAGCTCTACAATTTTTTTCCATAAAGCTTTCTTCTCTGCCGGCAGCTCAGCAAACTTCATCCTCTCGCCTTTATCAAAAGGATTATTCATATACATAAGCTCCGATAGGGTATCGACATTTTTATCAGTTAGCACTCCTAACATATTTCAACCCCTTCCTTTTATTGTGCCGGAGTTTCCGGCATCGATGCGGCGAACAGTAATAAACTATCTGCCGCCCGTTATTACGACGAAGTGGCCGGTTACATACCAGGCACCTTGTCGCGGTTCGTGTTATCCTAACCCCTCTTTTCTTTCCCTTATCTTCCTTTATATATTTACGCTCGGCCTCTTTAAGCTGTTCCGGTGTCGGCTTACAAGAGCATTTAAACTGCTCCGGGCGGAATTTCTCCCATCGCCATAAAATCTTTAAGACCTTTTGGCAATAGGCACAACTAACTCTTTTTCGTAAGTGCTTGTTTACCCATCGTTTTATAAAGACCACGATTTTTTTCCTTTCTCTCACATATAGGACATTTCTCGGGTTTAGTATAACTCCGGTAATAATGGCCGCATATTTTACACCATTTGAGTTTCATAAAAACTTCTCTAAGTATTTAAGTGGTTGTTCTTCTAAGACCATTTGTTGTAGGTGAACTTTCCACCAAAGTCCGGCATTATAGGTGGTATATTCTGGAAAAATCCCATTTTTTTCTTGTGGCATACCTACTTCATCGTATATACTTTCTTCCCCCCAAAATGCCTTTGCGAAAGAGTGGGAGAAGATGATAGAATACCAATATTGATAATCCATAAATCTTACATCGTGAGCGATTGTCCAAGAAAGTTTTTGATCATCAACTCCTTTTCCCCATCCACCCTTATATGCCTTCTCTATCGCCTTTTTAAGTATCTGTTTATTGGTCATTTCACTACCTCAATTCTTATAGGAATAACACCTTGCCGATTTCCTTTTTTTCTATTGCATAATATATGTGCTATTTGTAAATTGCTTTTTATATGTGTTCCGCCTTTAGATAAAGGAATAATATGGTCTATGCTATCATTACCGAAAACTATTGGCTTAAAACATAAACAACAAGTAAGCGTTCCAAATTTATGTATGTTTTTTTCATAAATTTCTTGAATAATTTTAATAGATAAATATCCCGATTTTCTCCTTTTTGCTAATGCCTTACGCCATAGGAGTTTAGTTTTTATCGGATCCTTATCTCGCCACCTTAGATATGTTGCTCTACATTTTTCGGGGTTCTTTTTACGCCAATCTCGATCCATCTGTCTAGCCTTTTCTAAGTTATTTTTTCTATATCTCTTCTTACAAGCGTTCCACCATTCACGATTTTTCTTTCGATAATCACGCATATAAACTCGCATATGGATTCGGTGTATTGCTTTGTTTTTGTATGGCACTATTCAATAACCTCTATTAAGATTTCCACAACACCTTCGCTAAGATCAGCAATTCGATCAAACGCCGCCCGGGAGAGATCGATAACTCTACCCATCCGGTATAACCTTTTGGCCGGGCCCCGATCAGTAACGGCGACCACAACCGAGTTGTTATTCCGTAAGTTGTGTATGCGTAACTTCGTTCCAAAAATGTAGTCCCACGAGGCACAAGTAAGTCCTTCATCCTTAAACTCCTTCCCATTTGCCATAATGCCGGATGTCCCTTCTCTGCGGCACGAATCAACACTATACCAGGATGCGGTAAGGGTTTCAGCCGTAGCAATTCCTAATATAAGAAGTAGGATCGCTATAATAATTATTATCTCTATTATATATATCTTAATCTTATTCATATTACCTTTAACCTTTTTTTATATAAAAAATCTTTAGTTTTCATATAAGAATAGTTATTATTAAAGAGGTTTAAAACTCTTTAAAAGCTCTTTAAAGGAATTAGCCCTCAATTTTCCATTTGTCATAATCCTTGTTAATTGAAAGGGTTACGACTTTATTTGTTTTCCAATGAGCATTTAAAATCCGACATTTGTCCGAAATATCGTAAATCATATCCCGACAATATTCTGTGGATAACCGGAGAGCTTTCCCGATTGATGTAAGGTTTGTATCAAATTCCTTCCTTTTATATCCATAAGTAAACCGGATCACAAACATTACCAATCTTAGGTGTGTCGGATTAGTGATGTGGTAATATATGGCTTTAAAAAGCTCTGTGGATAGCTTAATATATCCATTTTCAACTTGAGGATTCGCCATACTTACCTCGCTACACTAGAAGATTTCAGCCCGGCATATCTGAAATCCTTAACTTCAAGACGATCGATCGGAACAATCCTAAGCTTTATAAAACCTCTTAATATTTGCACCGGATACTTTATAATATTGGCCCGGCTTATGTGATAGACGTGGGGATAGATCCTATTGCCCTGTTTATCCTCATAAAGAATTTCAATATCTATGCCATCCCGGCCAAGAGTATGTTCAGCTATTCCTACACTCCGAGTTTTCCAAATTGGATATTTTATTTTGATCGGTATATTCATAAATAAAGCTCCTTAAAAAACGGCAACCCCGAGCTATACATCTTTCGGCCTTCCAAGAAGATATAACTCGGGATTTGCCATCTTTATCTCTGTATTTTTTACATCGATATTTGATACTCATTTTGTTAATTTCCCCATATAATCCTTAACCCATTCCCTCAATTCGTTCTTATGGGGTTCGATCAGTTTATCGATATAACCGTCTTTCTTAAATTTCTCGCAATAGTCCTTTACTCCTTGTTTTGTTTTTATTGTTTGAATCCCCTTAATGAGATCATTCATTACCTTTTGGGATTCTTTGGAGTTATCGAACATCGACAAGATAGGCCCCTTTTTGCCTGTCCCCTTACCCTTGCCCTCGTCGTGAACGTCGCTCTGAGAGCTTGATGAGGCCTCTTTTTTTTGCTCTTTCTCGACGGGAGCCGGTAAAACGTCCTTTTCTTCAACATCAACTACATTTTCCGGATGGAATAGAGCATCCTTCGATTCGTCCGGGCCAGGTATAAGGGCCCTTTCAACCGGTGTAACGGAAACGAATTTTTGAATTGTTCCAATCGATACATCTTGAGTATCTATATTTAAGATGTAATGTTTGGATCTCTTCCTCTCCTTGCCGTCCTTATAGGATGTATCGGTAGGTTGCCTCATAAGAGTAACCGGAATCATCGCATAGCGGCCACACAATCCTTTTAACCAATCGATTGCTGAATTGATATTGACAATCGAATTGTAGGATCCTGTATTGATCTGCCATACTCCTATACCCTCAATCTCCGGTAGGATAACTTGAAGAGCGGCCATCCTCGAGCACTCTTTACTCTCTTGATACTTGCACTCCGGGCCTAAGCATTTAACCTGGATGAATCCTCTCTCATCCTCTCCGATCTGTTCGAGGCCCTCAGCAAACTCCGGGCTTGTAGTAGCAGTTTCTCCGTCGCCTTTACACTTTACCAGGGTAGATTTTCCGTAGCGTTTATACCATTGAGCAAAGAAGATTTCCGGAGCGGCCGGCGGAAACATAATCTTGATTGACTTAGCTTTATCTCCGTAGAGATCTTTAAACTTATCAATCAAATTCTTGTTCCATTCCGGATCCGGTGTCTTAGGATCTAGGATGAAATAATCAACCTCTTTTGGATACTCTTTTCCTTTTTTTGATACTGCCTTTATTCCTAGTCGTAGATGCCCTAGACGGGGCAACCTTCTTTGATCCGTTATGTTTTTTATTGGCATTACGTTTCTCCTTTCTTTTTTTACGCGATTCCTTTTTAATATCTTCTTTCGACAACCTTCCTTGCTTTTTCTTTAAAACATTTATCCTTAACGTAGCTCTCTTTTCGCCCGGCTTAAGAGCCGCGTCTAACACACCGGCATCGAGCTTTCGATCGGCGATTGCTTTTTCAAGCAGTTTTTTATCCGGGTATGAAATATTCACATATTCATTTATTGAAACAAGCTCTATTAAAGCGTTCTTGTCGAGCTGTTGTGGACGGTAAACAGAGTAAGTGGCTTTTACGTTCTTGACAATAAGCTCTGTTTTTTTGGTAGCTTTAAAGTAACGGGTTATCACGGATTTTGCCTCAGCAAGTTGCTGTTCTTTCTCAGCAATTTCTCCGCTTATCTGAGCAGATACACGCATCGCTCCTTCAAGAATTTCCTGGCTAGGAGCTTTTCCTTCCTTCTCGAGCACAAGAGCCGGGGCCTCTCCCTTCGCCGGCCAACAGATCCTCTTGAATCGGCAATAAGAGCACTTCGTCGATTCTCTTAAGAATGGTCGAGGCGGAAGGATGTTCTGATCCACGCAATCCTTAGTCGTTTTGAGCCCGGCTCGGATTTCAACTTGACGTTGTAAATCGGCCAAAACAATAAACTCAAGGAAAGGTAAGGCACCTTTCTCAGCCCCACTTGAATTACGGTTTTTAATCAGCACAATAGCCCACTTCTTCTTATCTAGGAATAGGTAATACTGTATCTGATCATAATAGGTTTGGTTGATAATCCCGGATGAGGCCATCGCTTGAAAGCTAAACTCATTGACAGATTTAAGCTCTAAGATAGGATCTGTTATTATTGTTCCCGGCTTAAACACATCTTTTAATTCTTCCGTGCCTATTTTGCGAATATCAGCCGTATTATCGATTTTACCTTTTGCTCCAAGTTCCTCGTCATATAGTTCTTTTTCTGGGGATCTGAGCACTAACCTTAACCTTCTCCGGATATCGGATTCGTGGAGCCGGCCATCATCAAACAATGCCAGGGTGCCGGACGTAAGAGAGGTTTTCTTATCCGGTATCTTCATATCGTAGTAAATCTCTCTTTCGCACTTCTCTCCCTCATCGGCAGCAACTCCGGCATCTGAACATCGGAGATTTCTTCGTTTATACTCCGTATATTCGTCCCGGTAACTCGCTCCTATAAGAGGTAGGAGTATATTAGATTTAATTACTTTCTGTTCCATATTTATCACGCTCCTTTATTGTCGGGATGTTTTAACGTATCTTGTCTTTCTTGATCTCTGACGATGCTACACACATAACACTCGCCCTCATTCTCATCGATTTCTTCTTGGGTAAGAATCGTGTTGCAATCCTCATTTTTACATTCTTGCTCTTCGGTATCTAATGAATCTTCGTCGTTGTCTTTGCTCTCGTCGGTATCGTCATACTCAAATACCCTACCCATCGCATACATCTTCTTAATAGCCATAAATTTCACCCCCTCTCTTCTGGAAACAAAACATCTACCGGCACCTGTAAAATTTCCGCTAATTTGTAACGGATATTTACAGGGCACCTACGCCTTCCACATTCGTAATGAGAAAGTTCAGTTTGACTTATGCCAATTAAAGCGGCAATCCGGTATTGTTTTATTCCCTTTTTTATTCGTTCAAGTTTTAGTGTTGTAACCATAATTTTAATTTTTACAATCGTGGACAAAAAAAAGCCGCACTAACTTAATGCGGATTGTGGACAAAAAAATACCCCTTTGGTAAACTATGTTTACCGTCGGGGATTATGTTTTGAAAGTATATCTTATGTTAACTACGTATATAGAGAATCGAGCCTTCAGCCAAGCCTGTTTATATGCTGAATGATGTTTGTTTATGCATCATTGTGAGCCCTAAAGCGTGTTTACTATGGACTATCGACTATTGACTATGGACTAGATAGGCCTATTGCGTCCCCCACCAGCCTCTCCCCCACTATAATAACAGAAAAAAGGGGATTGATAAGGGATTATAAGGGGTATGAAATAAGGGTTTCAGAGAGGTGATGATCGTGATTAGTTGGTATGCAGCATGTAAAATGCACGGTCAAGACGGACAAGATTAGTGTCTATAGGAATATTTTTTCAATTTGGCCGGAAGCCTATTCTCCTTTTCGGCTTTTTAGGTATGGTCATAAAAGGTAAATATCTTCTACCACCTCTTTTTGAGGTCGCAAATTGCGACCTCAAAAAATTTACTTCTTTTTCTGTAAGCTGAAACATAAAATCTCTGGGAAATCTTTTAAAATTTCTTTTTACTTGTTCATTTAGTCGTTTTGTCGAAACTCCATAAAGCTTTGCTAAGTCTCTGTCTAACATCGTCCTACACTTCCTTATTAGGAATATCTTTTGCTCAATGGTTTTATGTGTAATTAATCTTTTCATCTAAAACCTCCTTAAAAATCAAAAAATGAGTTTTATTGCTGCTTTAACCTTCCCTCGCATACTAATACGTAAAAAATGTTCATTTTGATATAATTTTTTTAAAAAAGTTTCAATTTGATACACAATTCAAAAGGTAGGCTTGGCTTTATGCGAAAAGTAGCCATCTGGTACCTGAAAGGCGTTCCGGAGGCCTGCAAAGTCCGCGATTCCATAGTCCGCGCAAGGTCTACAAGGATCTTATTATGTTGATTAGTGGGGTTCGCGATAAGGATAAATAAGCGGCATTAAAAGATGATGTCCTCTCCACCGCACGCTTTTGCAAGCATGCGTCTCCCCTATTTCTTTTAAATACTCCCCCTTATAAGGAAATAAGCGTGTGTGCATATAAATGAGGACATAACTTACGGAACGAAGAGACGTAAGTTATAAGTGCGAATTTATCCCGAGCGGTTGCCGGATAGAGTAAGTCCGCGAGAGATACCCTATAAAAAAAGAACGCTTCTCGATATCGAGAAGCGTTCCCGTAATGGTCTCTTAAGTTATAAGTTAACGTTGTTCCTTATGTGCTGAATATGCCTTCTTGTCCTTCATCTTCGCACCGTGCATCATTTCTTTTTTACACTTTTTCCAGAGGGTTTTTAATTTGTCCTTCTGGTCGCCTGTCAGGGTTCCTTTGACCGCGGCATACGCCCCCACCAAGGACTTTGCCTTTTCTTTCTTGAGGTCGTATTTCCTGTCAATCAACTTATCTATGGCGCCTGTATCGATTTGCTCTCCGTACATTGCCGCTTTTATGTCAAGGGCAATGATATCTATTTCAGCGTTTTTCCGGATCAAATCTTTTTTCGTTTCGATCTTCAGGCCCTTGATTTTTTCTGCCTGTTTATCGGAAAGGCCCAATTCATCCTGGTTTTTGAGGATCATGTAGGCTTTGCAGAAAAACTTTTTCTCAAGCCCCTTCTTAGAGTGTCCTTTTTCTCCGCCAAACGCCAAGGCCTCAAACCCTGTAACGTTAAGCAATAAAGCAATAGCCAAAAACAACGCAATTACAGTTTTCTTATTCATATTTCATCCTCCTTCTTGTGTTTATTATTAAAGATAAGTATACCATAAATATATCATTAAGTCAAGAAAAAGGTAGCTATGAGGTGGATCAGAACTTCCACAGATTGAGGCCGGTTTCAGGGTCTCGGGTTCGTTCAAGTGTCGTTCCTTTTAGCTCTTTTGAAGGTCCACACGCACTCGAGGCAGGCTTTTGGGATATTTCTTCTGTAAAAAATCTAAGAGCTTTTCGCGCACTTCGCAGCGCAGATTCCAGGCAGTGGGTGAATCTGCGGCACTCATAAGGGCGCGCAATTCAACGCTACGGTCTGTGGTATTCGTTACCTGGAGAACGTTTACTTTTTTATCCCAGTAGGGGCTTTCTTTGAGAATGCGTCCAAGCTCCGCACGTACCTCTCCAACCGGGATCGTATAATCTACATAAATAAAAACCGAGCCCAGAATATCTGCGGAGGTCCGCGTCCAGTTCTGGAAGGGCTTTTCTATAAAATACGATATAGGCAGTACAAGACGTCTTAAATCCCAGATACGAACCACTACATAAGTGAGGGTAATCTCCTCTATCCAGCCCCATTCGTTCTCAACGACAACGGCATCATCCAGCCTGATAGGTTGGGCAATCGCTATCTGTATACCGGCTATTACGTTCCCCAAAGTCTTCTGGGCTGCGAAACCGAGAACCACACCGAGTATACCTGCGGAAGCTAAAATGCTAACACCGATCTGGCGCACCGCGGAAAATGTCATGAGCATAAAGGAAACGGCCGATAGTATTATCCCAGCGGTAATTATATTGGCTATAACCCTTGTCTGTGTATACACCATACGGGCTCTGAGATTATCGCGCGCCTCGAAATCGTATTGGCTTAGAATCATCTCACGGAGCATATAAACCGTTTTAATAAAAAGCCAGCCGCAGGAAGCGATCAAATAGAAGCTAAGCACATGAACTATTATAGCGGCGGCTTCTTCACTCAACCGCGTAAAAGGAATGATGGTTAGGACACAAACGGCAGGGATTAAAAAAAACAGCGGCTTCTTAAGGTAAGCAAGCCTTATCTTAATCTTTCTTGAGGAAATAAACTTATCCGATCGGCTGATAAAAAAGGAAACTATGACGCAAACTATTAATCCAGCCAGAAACGCCGCGGCGAGAAGCACTATTGAAAAAAGTAAGTCACTCATATTTACTCCTTAATCCGGGAACGGGATCAAGTTATATTCCATAACTTAAGACCGGTCTCGGGATCATGTGTTCTTTCAAGGGTTGTTCCGATTAGTTCTTTGATGTAATACTCAGCTGCGAATATCGTAGATCCGGGCATTAGATGGCCTCCGTAAGCAGTGCCATTATGGTCAGCAAGTGCTATATGGGCATGGACAAAAATCTCGGCATCCAAGAGAGAGATGTTGCCTGTGCAAGAGGCTATTTCGAGCTTCTTATCCAGGCTTACGCAGTCCGTGTATTTCTTGGCATCCTGGTTATAATACCCCAGTTTAGCGTAGGTCAAAGCGCCTATAACGCTAAATACACCAAGCCTAATATGCTCCTTTTTACAGAGCTCTGTAAGCTCTGCTAAAAGGTCCGATTTGGCCCTAAATCGGCCTATAAATGCCCTAGCTTCTCGTACTTGCATAGTGATTTATTATACCTTCCCAAGGTTGGTTTTGCAAGAGGTCGAATCTCCCCTACCGCCCCCCACCCCAACTTGAAGTCAGGTAAACTACGGCTCCGCCTCGTGGACGGTATTCGATCTTTCTTCAAGGGTTCCCTTGAAGAAAGAAAATTTCAGCCGTGAATAATATAGCACAATAATGTTCACTCCGCAAGAATTTCAACGTGTAACGTAGGCTCGGCGCATCTGCGGCGGTTGCCCGCATCAGCCGCCGCAGATGCTTGCATGCTCGCTCACAAAGAGTCCGTAAAATAAAGAGCTCGGTCGCTCACCTGCGCGCCTCGTCCGCCACACCGTGTCCCATAATACTTCGCTGCCCGAGCGTCCTCGGCGCTGCCGCGCCGCCACATGAGCCACCCATCGCCGGCACGACTCCCAAAAAATGCGGATTTTGCCGCGCCCCAAAATCTGTATTTTTTGGGAGAAGATCATCCTTCAACCGGAAGAGAATTCACGCAGTTCCTACGAAGCCACATGCGAAAGCAATGTGGCGAAAGCGGAGAAAATGGGATGTGGGGTTTTAGTTAAGTATTGTATCCCCTGAATTCACTCGCAAGAAGTTATTCTCCTTCCGGTGCATCAATGATTAAATAACTTCTTTAAGTTGATAGCAATCTGATCCGTCGTGTCCACTGACCCAAAGTGTTAGATTCTTTGAAGTATTGCCAACAATAACCATAATAAAATAATTTAATTCATGCCGAGATTTTAAGAATGAATCGGTCACAGATTCCAAATCCAATGTTGATGGAGTAGGTTCCGCTTCAGGATGAGTATGCCACTCTCCCACAAAATGACGTCCTTTCTTGAAACGCTGTTTAATGAGCCGCCTCTGAAGCATACGGTTTGGAATAAACAATGTTCTCCACCGCCTATCAGTGGCCCGGGGGGGCGATGCCTCAGTGATACGGATTATCGGAAAATCAAACTCTGCAAAAAGAAGTCCACCTGCTTCTGGTTCCATTCCTTTTTGAAGGTAGACTGAAAGAACTTTTAAGACCTCTCTTGTTAGAAGAATCTGCTGTTCAGAATTAGGAAGACCATAAAGACGAGGCCTCAAGAGTTCATTTGGGTATACAGTCGACAGGGATTTGATTTTTTTACACGGTTTTCGGAATGTCCGGGAGTAAACCGCTTTGTCAACTTCTTGTGTCCACGTTTCCGTGAGACTTGCCCCCACTGCATTGAAGTGTTCCGCACTACTTACCCATGTATTAAGAAACGATTTTGTTGGGATAGTAAGAAGCGATTCCACAGCTACGGAAGCAATCATTGATGCAACCGGCATCAGAGCAATCGGACCGTAGTGCTGATAGTAAGCGCATCCTCCTGGTTCCCTGGAAATCGTCGTTTCCTTAAAATTAGCAACTTTACCATGAAATTGTCCGAATGTATTTGCACAGCATTCGAAACATTCCCCGTCCAGGGAAACAACAAGACAATGTCCTGCTACGGCATATGGTTCAAGCCATCCAAAGAGTAAAGGTGGCATTTGTGTCTTCCGTATCAATGCATTAAGTGGACGCTCGCAACGCCAATCTGCCACTGTCGAAATCACCAAGTCAAATTCACTGAAAAAATTTGGCTTTGACTCAAAAACATCTCGCCAGTCTTTTGAGACACCAGTGATCTCCAAGTGTGGTAAATCTCGCTTAAGCTTCCCGGCAAGAGCTTGAGCCTTCCATCGTCCGCGACAAGACGCTCCAAGTATGTGTCGTCCAATATTCTCCCATCCGAGTCGTTCATTATCGATAATCGTAAGACGGCCGACGCCAGCTCGGCTCAATAGATGAGCTACGTATCCCCCCAGCGATCCACAGCCAATCAACAAAACTGCCTTTTTGGAAAAGTCTCGGCCATCACCACCTCTTGAATGAATCCAACGATGATCAACTTGTATGACTTTGCTACGAATCACTTTTGTGGAACGAAAAAGTGGGGTCATCCTACTTTGAAGTATATCCAAAGGTACATTCCCTGGACGAAAGCCGTGGGTAAAATTAGATGAATACAGGCCTTTAAAGATTATACCTCCCAACGCTACTCCTTCTCCTTCCTTTTGAACAAGAAGTATAAGGCCACGTGAGCTGCTCGTTAAAATATCATTGTTGATCATTTCTGCTGCGGAAGCATCATTGGCTTCAGCAAGAGAGACTAGTTCAGCAAGAGTACCGGGATAGCTTTGCGGAAGTAAGGGAGCGTTTAAATTGACTAGGATTCCGCACCCTTTGCTCGTCAGTTCTGACGTTTTACCTAAGAAATTTGAAACCCAACGATTGAGTCTTTCGACTGACGAGGCAACGCAAACATATCCTTTGCAAAAAACAACAGGAAAAGATTTTTCTATTTGAGCAATCGAATCAATAATTAAGACATCCTGAAAACCCTCCGTGGTACAGCGACTCCAGTAATAAGAAAACTCTTCCCTGAAATCGTTCACGTTAGTTCGATTAAGAATCTCTTTCGCTTTATCGCAAACGTATCGAACCAGCCCGACCGGATTGTTGCTGTCTAGGGCAGCAGAATCCGGAATCGTACAAAGACAACCGCCTTTCAGGACGTGTGGATTCCGAAGAAAAAGCTGCTCCCACTTACGAACGCAAGCAACAGGAGCTTCATCAGGGAAATGTTTGGACAATCCGATCTCAACAGTCCAATCTTGTCCTAAAGCATGAATATGAGTACGCCAAATTGTTGAAAAATTCTTTAAAGGCGAACTAACCTCATTTTCTGAAAGTAGATGGAACGCCCCATCGCTTGCCAGCTCGGTTTTGACAGCTTCTACTGCAGACTGATGGCGCTCTTTCAAGAAACTTTTTTGAATCTCTTCAGCCAAGTCGCCCTCCCCCTCGAAGGTCAACCGGACTTTTAGGTGTTTGAGCAGCTAGTCCTTTACCCACTACTGAGATACTCACTAATGACCCTAGTTTTTTCCGAAGTTCACCAGTGTTCAGCGTTGCACCAAATTTCTTAATTGTCTGCTCGGCAAGATATTCGGCATCGTTAGAAGAACCGAGCACACTGAAATCCGCTCTTGCGCGGTCAAACCAAGCCCAGAAATTCTCTTCCAGCCGCAAGCTACGTCCTTTATTTGTTGACCATTTGTCAGCGAAGTCCTCCACGGGATTGACCGGATTGGGAACCCGTGGTTTTTGCTGATTAACGAAGTCTCCCATTCGCGATAAAATACCATGCATTGCGGATTCAATAGTATCTTCGCCTTTATAAGCTCTTGCAGCTAAAGTAGTAATGATAATGGAAATCGGTTTGCCGTCGCTATTACGCTTGAACATGATGTCACGATGCCTTTTTAAAATCTGAACGCATCGCTGTAAAGGAGTTCGCCATTTATAAGTAGGGATATCATCTACTTTGGCAACTTTTTCCGTTAAGGTCATCGACTCTAGTAGTCGCCCTGCTTGTTTCATTTGATTTATAAACCACTGGGCATACCCCTCAGGATTGCTGGTATTCCAATCGGGAGAAATTAGTCTGTACGATGGCTTCCTGTCATCGGTTATCGACACAGCCAATTGTGCGACTTGCTCAGCTAGAAATTTAGCCTCTCCAGCTTTTATCATTCGCTCTTGGAGTACCCGCCGTATGTCATCTCTTTCAGGAATACATGGCACAGTATCTATGTGAAACTTAAGCCTATCTTGATAATTAAGGCACCAACATCGATGTTTGCGTTCGAGCTTCTCTTCAATGTTCCTCTCAAGTCGATACGACTCGAGATCATTGCCGAGCAATTCCTTCAGCTGCTCTTGTGTGTAATTCTCCTTACTGACTCCGTTCTGAAGTTTACAGGAAAGGTCTAGGTCGTAATCATCTCTTCCCAATGGCTGTATTGCAGTTCCATAACGGAAAGAACCTTGTGGAAAAACGTGTGGTTTAAATTGGGCGCTTTTTGATTTTGGGTTCCTGATCAGCCATTGATGAAGGTTATCATACCGTTCATTAGCTGCTTCATAGGCAGAATCTGGGATATCAATAGAAGCCGCTATTTCCTCGATCATCATTTTCTGTATCTGAACATTCATTCTGCACCTCCTATTTCTAAGGCTTTAATAAAACGCTTTTGTTTATCATTTTGGTCATAGATAACCCAAGGCATATCTGCCTTCGGCATACGTACCCGTCCAAATTCTACTGCGCAGGAAACGGGCATTGCCGGAAAGATACTTAAAGGTGTAGATTGGCCGTGTTTTTCTTTAATAGCAACCATTAATTTCCTCACCTCTTCTCTAAACATCGCAAGTTGTACTTGTGATCTTAAAAAATCATTATGATATTCTTCTATTGTAAGTTCCCAGATACTAACATCCTGTCCTAGCACCGAAGTAATTCTTTCCTGTGCGATTCTATCACTTAGTGAAACAATTAAGACCGGAGGACGCTTGTAATTATCAGGTCTATTGATAATGTATTTGAAATACTCTGGATGACTTTGCCATTTCCATGTTTTGGGTTCACGGTGCAACTGGTATACTTCCACGGAGATTTTATCTGTAAAGAATACCCCTAATTTAATAAGTAGTGGTTGTGGAGCTAAAGCAAAAAGAGAAAAGTGCGCAGGGTCGTTTTCTTTTATCCGAGGTACGATATTTTGTTTAAAAACCGTTTTTAAATTATTATTCTCCGTTTCCCAATATTCAGCAGTTTTATCTTCATGTTCACATGACATCGAGAGATTCACTGGCCTTTCCTCTGCGGGATACCAATCTGGAAACATGGCTTTTACAGCTTCAATGTGCTGCAATGGGGATTTTTCTTCTCCAATATTCGCTCCATACATCACGACATGAGATTTTTTATCTGATGATATTCCCGTAACCAAATAAACCCGTTGTTCATGTTGCCATTTAAATTGCTTTAATAAACTCGCCGAATATCGAATACCTTTTTTGTCTTGATCGATAGTCGCATGACAGGCATGACACACTAATATCAAATTTGAAATATCATTTATCTCTTTTTTATTTTTCTTAAACGGTCCCCAACCCCTAGGTCCGTATTCTGAAAAAGAATAAATATGTGCTTTTTCTGAAATATTAACCCGTTCCTGAGTAACAGGTGATTTGTAAAGAATCTGATTACAGCCATTGAATTGACAACGTCCAGCCGCCCGGGCCCATAATTCCCGCTCGACCGGTCTTCCTATAGATCGCGTTACTTCCTTAGGCATTACCCACCTCCTGAGTAGCAATCTTCTAATTGGGTATCCTTGGGGCGTTATCAAAAGAAGCGCCCTATGTTAACTCTAAATGTCAAGATTAAGAAAACATAAATGTCCCAGATTTTTTTATCTAGACACTATATAAACGTAACCGCCTTAGGAAAAATAATTATCTCCCAATAATCTTTTCCAAAAAGTTATCGCCTCATTCAAGTTATATTTACTGTTAGCTATTCTTGCTAAGGTTGCCCATTGAGTAACAAGAGCGTTAAATTGTCTATATGATGTTATATTCCACTCATTGGCGCTAAAAAGCCGTTTATCACCACAAGGGCTAGAGATATTTGAATTTAAGGCCTGAGAAGGAGAAAAATTAGCGATACATGTTAATACTTTTTCAATAATATCCGGAATCGAATTAGTAAATAAAGAATTGGGGATTCCATAAAGAAGGCACTCTATATGAAATGAAATTGCATCTTTGACATTTGACCCCGGAAATGTATCTCGAAGGTGTTTAAATACTTTTATTAGTGGTTTAAATTGATTATTCGTTGATTTATTCTTCTGTGTTATGAGTTTCTGATGTTCGCACGCATATGCGTCTATCCACTGTACAATATCGGGATCGTGTATACGAAAAGGTTCTATATCTATTGAAAATGTACCTGCCTTTTTAACGGCGGGTAAAATTTCTACCTTAATATCGAGTTCAACTTTAATACACATACTTTTTCGATGATATTGAATTTTATTTCTATACCGGTTTTCAATATATAAAGCTGTGGCAAGCGTGTCAAAAATTTCATCTCGCAACCAGCTTCTACCGATTCCACTACCAGGTTGGGATAATTCACCACAAAGAGCCACAATATCAATGTCATTTATAGTATGAATAGCAGTATCTTGTTTATACGATCCTTGCAAAAAGCATCTAGGTGATAATTCAGCCGCAGGTCCATCGGGATCTTCCAAAAATTTTATTACATTTTTATGCTCACTAGAAGCTATTTTTTCATAAGTTGCCGAAGGATTAATATTATTAAAAAACGCCTGGAATTGTTGTGTTAATTCATTATAAGCCAAACTTTTCTCCTTTCTCACAAACAATCGAGTTTTATGTGTCCTTAGTACGAAGGGGATAAGTTGTACTTGTTCTGATTTTTCTGATTCACCAAAAAAGCCTTATAACACAAAAACCTTCGTTGGCTTCGTGAGCCCTACGAAGGTTTTTCTTATTTTATAAGTGCAGGATTTATCCCTTCAAACTTCAGGCACTATTCCTAGTATTCCAATAAAAGAATAGCACAATATTTAGTAGTTGTCAACTCTTTTCTATGAAGCATCAGGGGAGGCGAATTAACATCGTTTTAACTAAATCTCTTACGAGCTTACGAGAAATCCTTCCCATCCGTTTGTCCCCTTTTATACATGCAGCTCCTCTAATACAAATCACGTCGACTCCCGATACCCATAATCTTGATAATTCTTTAAGTTCTATAGACCCAGCTATCCAAGCTTCTAATTTTAATAAATGGCAATTTTTGACAAACTTTATAATTTCTTTATATGGTAATAATTTGGTTAATTTGTTTCTTTTTGATTTTTTATTAAAGGTATCTATAAGAACAGCGTTTGCTTTTATTGCCTTTCCTAATTTAGGCCCTTCTGCAATAGGATCAAATTTCCTTCGTAAATTATTATCTGCAAAAACCACTGGAATAATTTTCTTTTGTGGAAACCATTGTTTAACAGTTCGTACTATGCTATCGCCTAACGATCGTGCTTCCTTATAAGAATATCCAGCCAATCCAGCTTTAATGATATCCGCGCCTGCCAAAGCTACTCCTAATACTGCTTGGCAAGCTGTACTTCGTCGCTCACTTTGTTCTTCTCCAATATTTGTTGCGATTTCTATACGTCTCGGGATCACATTACGAACGGCTCTTATATTAAGTGGATAAGGCGTCCCTAAGGCAGATGCGGGATATTCAACATCAATTATGTGTGCACCGCCTTTAAATGCTTCCAATGCTTCTTTTTTGCCGCGTACACTTATTAAAAGCTTTTGTTTTATGGTATTTTTGCGCATAGTTTATTCCTAAGATAAAAATATTGTTTTAGTTCCGGCATAAATCCTGCGATATGTCTTGCAATTTGCTCTTTCCATCCCTTACTTTTTCCATTGTAAGTACGTATTCTTAAACCAGAGCCTGACACCATTTCAGAAAGCTTAAACCGAGATTTTGTATTATATAGAGCAAGTATTGGTTTGCCCTTTATAATAGCATATGTTAATTCTTGCCCTACGCCCCATGAAACAACAGAGATTTCTGCAACAAGAAAATCTGCCTTGTCAATTTCTGATAAATCCCTCCAATATATTTCATTAGATTTCTTATTTGAATCCTCCTTTATTGGATGGAAAATATTTACTTTATGATTCTTCTTTAAACATTTTTCTATATGTTCATAAAATTTAAGGTATTTATCGACTTCCGTTTGATCAAATTGTCTTAGTAACGTTATCGCCTGAGACAAATAACAATTTAGTTTTTTCATAACATCTTCTTTTTCGATATTTAAAATATACAGTTCTTGTTTTATCCGATACGATTTACATTAAATCAACTATCTCCTCAATTTTTTTATAGACATAATCATCTATTCCTTCATTGCCATCATGTACTTTAAGCCTTACCAAGTTTTCAATATCTTTATCTTCCAATACAATTATGTATTCGTTCTTGCTAAATTTACTCATACATCGCCTTAACGTGTTTTCTTTATTATTAATCTTTCTACAAACTAATATTCCAAACATTCCTCTTTGGGGTTTCAATCTTCCAGATAATTGATCAAATTCTGGATTTCCAACATCATCTGCATAATTTTTACACTCAACCATAACGGAAGGGCATTTTATATCTCGTAATTCCAGGATATCCTTCAAAAAACCCGGTCTATTTCTATTTTGGAACTTAATGTCTATACGCATCAGACCGCTCAAAACCTCCTTTTCGACTTCTAAATTCTTAAGTTGATGGTCAAAAAGATTTGCCAATAATCGTGAAGATATATGATGAAATTTGGTAGCTCCTTCTCTGCCTCCTTCCTTCCCCCTTTTTATGCTTTTTAATTCTTTAGTGTATATTTGTAGAAAATCCGCATCCCCTGCCTCAGATAATATTGTTTTGGCAGTTCTTCGCTTTGCCGATGGTGATTGTTGCAAGTAATGCTTTATTAATTTCGGTCTATTTGGATTAAATGCGTATGCTTGATTGGTTCCTACATTATCGAGTCTGACTTTTGTGTTTAGAGAAAAACCAGTAGCGTTTAACATCTCTAACACGTGTGACTTATTCCACTCCCCATAAAATGTCTTATATCTTCTTCCCACACCTTTGAAATATCCATCATTTAATTTATTTTTTTCTGTATATTCAGTAGGATTCATAGATTTGGCACGCCAATTATACCAAAGCAAAATACCTTTCTTTTTAATTTTTTCTCTACATAGAGATAACAGCATAAGCCTCTCGTCTGGAATAGGCATCACATTGACTACATTTATCAACAAAATAATGTCCATTGCTTCTTTTTTTAGGCTATAAAAATCTCTGGGAAATATTAGTTTTTTGAAGTTTGGATATTTTGCTGCTTTTTTCCAATTCACTTGTGCCTGCGGCATTTTCTTAGCTAATTCAGGATACTCTACAGCATACACGTTAAATTTATTCTCTAAAAGATACAACGTGTTTCTGAGCTTAGCGGCACCTACATCTAAAATCTTCGTATTCCTCGGTAATTTGTTTTTTGTAAGTTCTTCAAACACGCTTTTTAGCTGATCTCCAGGATCTTTCATGGGTGGGGCTGAACCTGTTACATCAATTGTCAAATAATCGCGTTTTGATTTTGCGATATCAATATAAACTTTTTTTCTGAATTTATATATAGGTGTTTCCCACATTTCAAGATCTCCTTTAGCCTTGCATCGTTTCAGAATTCCTATTTTACCCCACAATCCCAAAAAATACCACTATTCAGAATATCCATCCAAAAAGCCCTAAAAAAATTCCCTTTTCCCTATACACCATAATACATATTATATATTAAACAACCATTAAAAATAGGGACAGCTACCTATTTTTCTTTATTTCTATTTATAAATTTTTGTCCCATCAACAACCTAAAAGCTTTCTTCAATACTATAGTATAAGCGTAGAAGCATTGCCATCGTTATAACAATTAGGACCTGAAACATCAAAATTGATCCAAGTGTGAGCAAGCCCCAACCCATTCCGTACTTGTTTATGACAAAATTTGATAGCAAATAAAGTGAAGGCAATGTAAGTAAAAGTAAATTTCGGTAGCCACTATAATAAGCCCATTGTCGATTTTTATATTCAAAGGCATGCTCTGATATGTCTTTAAAAAATTTTCTCTTATCAGATTTTTGTTTGTAGAGTAACTTATCAAGAAATAATTCTCCTATGCCTAGTCCTATACCGTCGATGACAAAACCTATGAAATATGCGATGATCGAAAACATCAAAAAATTAGTAAATGTTATAGCACTTAAAGTGTCAAAAATACCTTGAATATCTAAAATTTGAACAAATCCAAGCGTATAACCATACAATAGTAGAAATACGATGCCGGCTACTCCAGTTACCAATTCACTAAAAACTTGAAAAAGGTTGAACTTCATAACCTCTCCTTTATATTCCTAAAAATTTTGGAAAATAGGGGACGCTTCTATTCCTCTCCACCTCTCCCCTTTCCCATAAAAACAATAAAAGAACCTATCTCCTCCCCTCTTAAAACCTTCCAGATCTACTCGCCCCAAAACTTCCCTTATCACCCATCCTAAGACCGGCACTCCCCTCCCATTTACCCAAAAAAAGAACACACACCTAACTAACAACCTTACCAACTACACTACTAACAGCAATATCCCCAGGACTTGTTATATCAGCCTCTTCTATATCCGGCACTATATCAAGCCCACCACCCTTATGAAAAGCCTCAAATACAAGCTCGCTACAGAAGTAATCCCTCTCTTTTTGCCACATATTAGCCATATTCTTAAGCGGAAGGCCTATTTTTGAGAGTATTTTTAATATTCCAAGAAAGAGTACC
>SDBU01000220.1_pt1 | contig 81037 bp, 68 predicted proteins | sample 2277071 | NCBI WGS metagenome assembly SDBU01 (sample SAMN10397929, study PRJNA504765) | marine sediment metagenome | isolation source: marine sediment core GS08_GC12, 126 cmbsf | place: Arctic Ocean: Gakkel Ridge, Loki's castle | collected 2008
AGAAAGATGATGATAAAGCGTATGAAAAAGAGAGTCTGGCCGAAATCCTTGGTCGTGTCCTCAAATTATTGTCCTATCGCATTGAGAAACAACGGATTCTGGTAACTCAGCATATTGCCGACGACACCCCCGAAATCTGTATGAAACCAAACAGCATACAGCAATTAATCCTGAATCTCGCCACTAATGCTTTCGACGCTTTGGAAGGCAGCGAGAAAAAAGAATTTAATGTGGACGTCCACCCCGAAGGCGAGTTTGTCCGGATGACAATTGCAGATACCGGTTGCGGCATTGCTGCCGAGTCTCTTCAGTCGATTTTTGACCCGTTTTTCACAACCAAGCCGGTTGGGCAGGGAACAGGGCTGGGACTGGCTGTATCTCAAGGCATAGTCAAGGCACACGGAGGCCGGATTACCTGTGAGAGTGAACCCGGCGAGGGAACAAAATTTAGTATTCTATTACCAATAGAAAAGAAAGGAGCAAACAATATGAGCAGGCGAATATTAGTAATTGACGATGATGTAGCGATAAGAAAATCGTTTGCGCTGGCACTCGAGGATGAGGACTGTCAAGTCGATACGGCAGAATCAGGTGAGGCCGGCATCGATAAGGTGTTCAAAACTGAGTATGACCTGATATTCCTCGACCTCAAAATGCCGGGGATAAACGGCGTCGAAACGCTTATCAGGCTGCGAGATGGCGGATATAAAATGCCTATCTACATCGTAACAGCCTTTCATAAAGAGTTTATAGACCAGCTCAGAATCGCTGCTGAAGAAGAGTATGAGTTTGAAGTTATGCAAAAACCGATCGAGAGTCAGGATCTTGTGAGGGTAACAAAAGCTATTCTTGAAGGAGCAGGAGCATTTTGAGGATATGACTATGTACGAGCTTAAACTTTACGTCGTGGGCCGGACACCGAAGTCGATAGACGTCATCGAGGATTTAGTAAAGATTTTGGAAGATGGGCTTGACGGCCACTATCACCTTGACGTCATCGACATAATCGAAAGCCCGGAACTGGCCGAGGAAGCCAGGATTTTAGCCACACCTGCATTAGAAAAAGTTGCACCTGGACCTGTGACAAAAATTATCGGTGATTTGTCAGACAAGGAAAGGGTATTATTAACACTTGGGTTAACCGCCCAGCATGAAGAGGTAACAAAATGAATAAACGTATCTTAGTAATTGACGATGAGGAAGCAGTCAGAATGTCATTTACCTTGGCGTTTGAAGGAACCGGATTCGAGTTGGATACGGCCGAATCAGGCGAGAAAGGCCTTCAGATGAAGAAAGATGCTGAGTACGACTTAATCTTTCTTGACCTCAAGATGCCTGGTATGAATGGCATCCAGACTCTGCGGCAAATACGAGAGACCGACAAGGATGTCCCCATTTACATCGTAACGGCCTTCCATAAAGAGTTCTTTGATGAACTAAAAATCGCTCGGAAGGAAGGATTGGGTTTCGAGGTCCTTAGAAAGCCTGTCAGCAATGAAGAGATTGTTTTGCTCACAAAGAGTATTTTAGGACAATGCCGGGAGGCTAAGGAGGCCAGCTATGTATGAATTTAAGCTTTACCTTTATACTTCCGGCGAAACATCGAATTCGGTAGCGTCCACCTGGAATTTAAAATCGCTTTTGCAAGAAAAGCTCAAAGATCAGTACTCTCTCGAAGTCATAAATGTCCTCGATAATCCGGAACGAGCACAGGAAGATAAAATTTTAGCCACACCTACGTTGATAAAAGCTTCACCTCCGCCGGAGAGAAGAGTCGTCGGTGATTTGTCGGACAGAAAGAAAGTGTTACTCGGCCTTGGTTTAACTACTGAATAAAAGGAGCTAAAAAAAGCAAAGAAGAGAATGAGAGCTTTAATAAACCATAGCTGTCTTATAATAAATTTATAAGGCGGCTGATTGGAAACTAAATGACAATGTGTTTAATCAAAAAGCGGGATATCAATGGCTAATAATCAATTCAAAAAAATATTGATTGTTGATGACGAGCAGGATGTGGTCAGAATCCTTGGATTCAAGCTATCAATAAATGGTTATCAGGTTGTAGCTACTGGCCGTGGAGATCGGGTCGTAGAGCTTGCACATCAGGAAAAGCCTGATTTGATTATTCTCGACATTAAGATGCCGGATAAAGATGGATTCACTGTTCTTGAAGAGCTCAAGGCTTCTCCGAAAATAATGTCAACACCGATAATTCTTTTCTCGGGCCTTCCACCTGCACAGATCCAGAAGCAAGCATCGCCGTTCGGTGCTGATGGCTTCGTTTCAAAGTCCGCCGACGCAGACGAAATACTCCTCAAGATCAAGGAAATACTCAATGGATTGAAAATTCAGCCGGTAAAACAAAAATAGCTGTTAGCATCTGCTGCAGCCAGCCATAACACAGGCTCATAGGAGAGTTTTTAATTGATTTATCAATATTACAATCAGTCATAGCATCGAGTAGATGTACTATAGTTTTCATATTTAGGCATACTTTGTATCCCCTGTTTCTTAGATTTTTTGGCTTTGATTGGGTTCGTTTTGGGTTTGTATTGGGTTTGTTTTGGCATTATATTGGCTTTAATTGGCTTTAATTGGCTTTGATTGGCTTTGATTGGCTTTGAATTGGCTTTGTTTTCCCGCGTTCACCAAGTGTCCTTTCTTCATAATCCTTTGTATTAACAGGGCTTACGTTCAACTTGACTTTTTGGAAATTGGCTTTGTTTTGCATAAAAAGGTTGATTTGTAAAGCGCTCATGACATCTGTAAATGTTTCTCTACAGTTGTAAAGCGCATTATAGGCACGTAAGTCGTTTATTAACCACGGATTGCGCTGATTTCGCGGATTTTTTAGCCACAAAAATGCACAAAAAGCATCCGCCTTCGCTAAAGCTTCCATCTTCGCTAAAGCTACGACGGACAAGTCGGCGGACAGGCTCCGGAACAAAGAATATAGACACGAATTTTTTAGACGCAGATTGCGCAGATTACACTGATTTTGTTTTAGCCGGCTAAATAAGAGTTTTATAGCCATTAATACACCAAAATGTTTAAAATGGCTCCCTGCCTAAAGCATGCAGGGATACGTGGGCTTTGGCCCACTAGTGCGGTTCTCCGCTTTAAATCCAGCCACAGATTTCACAGAAAAGTCTTATGGCTAAAGACTACGAACCAATAACTACAGACTAAACGTCTCTACATGTTTGTATTATACCAAACTTGTCCGGAATGTTCAATATAAATCGAACTTTCTTTAATAAAAAAATGAAAAAAAGTGCTTTATAAGCACATAAATAACGGTGACTTAGCTTTTGTATTTGTTTTTCTTGTATGGCAGTGATGCTTGGCGGCTGATCAAGCCAATCATGCCTTCACATTACTCCGGAGTAAGTTTTTCTGGATCGGAAATGACATCAGCAAAAGCATTAAGTGCTTCTGGAAGTGCATTCCTAAGATCATTCAGCAAGCCTTCAATTGCGTGATTCTCCTGAGCGGATCCTATTGAGAACTCGACAGTAGTCTTGCAAATTATCTTCGGCTTGCGGTAATTCATTCCTACGACATACCCTCCTGTAAGAATAGTCTGGCCATCGGTGTCTGCGTCAATAACAAACCCACAGCGGAGGGTGACACTGACACTGGCTGTTGTGGTATGAGCCTTACATTCTAGGCTGCAATTCTGCTTGTATATTCCTGTTGATGTCTTGCCAGACGGGTAGGGGAAGTACATCAACATGTTGTTTGTATTTCCCAATACCCGAGTCTGGAAGCCGGTAGTCTCATTTATCCGTGTAGACAGGTCATTGAGGAACTCATGAAGTGTCTTGACCAGCTTCACGGCCTGGTTGTACTTTGCAGCCCGATTGGCTCTTGCTGATTCCACTTGCGTTCGCAGAGGTCGAAAGAGCGCCGAAAAATGTGACAAGTCGGGAAGATCCACTGACTGGATTGGAGTTAGCCAAGCAGATAGTTCCGCAGCAAACTCACCAATGGTCGGGCGATTATTGGGATCATGTCGGGTGGCATTTTCCAGAAGCGAGTCAAGGATTACGGCCCGGTTATGTTGAACATAAGTGCTCAATCTAGCTTGCGGAGTGTCGGAACGGAGTTCACCTTGCAGCGGAAAATGTTGGCCAGATGCAAGTACCCATAGAGTCTTGGCAAGTGAGTAAACATCAGCAGGCTTAGGATCAACATTGTCTGTGTTAATCATCATTTCAGGGGCGACATAATATAAGGAACCTAACCTTTCTGAATTGCTCGTGACCGACTCCTTACCCGGGTAAGAAACAAGCCCAAAGTCCCCAATGGCTGGGACCCCGTCTAAGTAAAACAGGTTGTCTGGTTTGATGTCGCGATGAGCGCCACCTTCTTCATGAATTTGTTTCAAGGTAGTCGCGATTATCTGAACCGATTTGACGATATGCCAAAGGTCGCCACCCATTTCAGCTAAAGCTTTCTTCAAGGGAGTTGCAAGCTGTGTCGCCAGCCATGGTTTGTCCGCTTTTGAAGGCGTATCTGGCAAATATGAGTCAACGAGAGGAACAATGCCTTTCCGTGATCCCATGTTCTTGAGAAACGCGATTTCGTCAACGAACCGGCGATACCTAGAGTTGTCGAAGTGACGTTCAAACAAGAACTTGATGGCGACCTCATCCCCTTTGTCGGATTTGGCTCTCCATATAACACTATTACCGCCCTCTCCAAGGGGTTTCTCACCAACAATCTGCCAACTACCTACTCGAGCACCACTGCGAATCGTAATCTTCATTTAGCTACTCATGTGCAATGGACACTTACAGCTGACATATTGCTACTATAAGTGTGCCATCTAACAATGATTATACAGTCTTTGTAAAAAATTCCCATTAATTCTTAATTTTCTGCTCAACCTTTTTCATTGAATGATTCCGCGTGTGCAAACAAGTACCTGAGGCACAAGCAAGCTTGCTGCACAACCTACACGGCTCGTCATTGCTTGAACTCCTTTTATAAGTGGATGCATCATTACCTACTTTCATACCACGGAATTGATGAGCTACCATTTCCATGCCCTCTAGCCGGGCAAACATCCCTGCCTCTAATCTCGAAATGAGGAACTGATGAGCTGCCGTTTGGATGTCCTCTTGCTGGACACAACTCATTTCCACGTATTTCATACCAGGGAATTGATGAGCTACCGTTTTCATGACCACGTGCTGTAAAAACTTCATTGCCCCTTATTTCGAAGTGTGGAATTGAAGAGCTACCATTGGGATGTCCGCGCGCTGGAAACAATTCTCTATCCATTATTTCTCCTTTCTAACATTAGATTATCAAACTATAAACCCGCAATTCCCACCAAAATAATCCTCCACTTGTACATACATTCCCTTCTGAAACCAGTATCTATTCAAAAACAACAAATCACAATCAGCTAAACTCACTTTCCTTATGTATAATTATTAATTTACTTCACTGCTTCCTACAGTGATTACTACAGTCCCGTCATTTAATCTGCTAAATTTTATTCCTTTTGGGGTAGGAGATGTGATTATATTTTGCCTTGTAACATCCCAACCGAGCGGCTTTAAATACATTTCAATTTTATCTGCAAATTCAATAGCTTCCTGATGATACAAAGATGAGCCAATCGAAATCTTACACCCTTTTTTATTTTGCAAATACTCGTTTAAGATTCCTTTAAATTGTTCTGTTAAAGGATACTTCGGATTTTTATAAGAAATAGTTGTTCCCGGCGATTCTACTATTATTGGGCTGTTATTCAATTTCGAGTCTTGTATATTAACTTTACTTTTATTATTCTCCATTTTTGCACTCCTATATTTTAGATATCCTGTTGTAATACAAAATATTAGAACTCCAACTAGTATTGGAATAAGAATACTCTTAAACCACGGATTTTCGAACAATGATTTATTCTTGTTATCAGATCTGTTACTCTTATTAATACTTATGTCCCTAGCATCCACAATGATTGGGCTATCTGTAAGATTAGAGTTTTTTATATCTACCTTCTTTTTCATTTTATTTAAGTATTATAACTTAAATAATTCTATTCAAACCAATATAATCCATACTGTTCGTTTCAAAGCTCATTTGGCAATTGTCCGCTTAAAGGTCGTATTCTTGCTGCGCTTTGCTGCTTGTTGAAAGGCCTTTTGCTGTTTTTGATCTCTTGCGCTATCAACAGAGTCGTTAGTCTCGACTTCTCCTATAATTCTTTTTGGGCCGTTTGTTGCAACATAATCTGGACGGTATCCTCCAATTGTGCCAGGTTGTTGATATCCTGGGATATCAGCTTTTACCTTAAACCCTTGATCTACGAGTTTCTCAACGTTTTTGCGCACTTGAGAATTATGCCTAGATTGACCTCTTTTTGAACGTGCCATAACTTGTTCCTTTCAGAATTAAACCATTTTATATTTAAACAATTCGAATTCATGAACCAGAACTGTAGGAAAGTGGTGTGTCTAACTTTTATGACTTCCGTGAAGCCTGTTTAGGCAACGCCGACAATCCGTTCAGTCGGCCATCTAATTATACAAACAACTAGTAGCAAAAAACATGCCAGAAAAAGAAACAGTCACTAAATGTGGTAATAATTGTATTATGTTCTCAATATATCGTGGTATACTTGGGTTTTTTCATGTGCCAATATGACAGTTTAGCCATAATGGCAGTTAGAGCCTCATTTTAACGGCAACTCTCTCGCCCTAAGATGTGAACAAAGTAGCTGAGCCAAAAGCGTGCTGTCGAGGCACGCAAAAGAACTGAGAAGGCAAAGGTGATATGCACAGAAAATTATGCCTTTTAATCACGTGCACGTCGTGTATAACCCAATTTTCCCCACACTGCCTTCTGCATCTTGTGCAAATCCTGTATGCCCTCAGGAGTTGTTGGATTCAAGTTGGTCAAGCGTTTCTTCCCAGCTTTTACCGTTTCCCTGGCTTCCCACTTCCAGTATCCGCAGTGGCCATCGGCAAAGGCAAAGGTCATGCCGGCGCGGTGTCGGACGGGAGGCGGGTCCATCCATAGTTTAGTGTCGTACTCAACTCTGAAACCGAGGTTGTTCACCCAGCCTTCATCAATAAAAACGATTCTGTTGTGAGGCCTGCGAATGAGCGCCCTGTTCTTGACGCACAGTAAACTCTTTTTAGAGAGAGTTGAAACTGGTGAATTATCACCGTTAAGGGAACAAACGATAGAGTATGTCCGTGCATGTTTGGCCTTGCCGCGCGGGCACCTGTAAGCTTTTGTGTTCTTGCTATACGGCCATAGAGTTCCTTTTTTGATGAGTAGTTCCTGGTCGCGCTTAGATATATTGGGGTCGCCGGTGGCACGGTCGATCTCTATCCCTCGTGCCCAGGGTATCTCGACCCTGTTACCTTCGGTTGGCCTGTCGTCGGCTGGGTCCGGCTTGCCGTCAGGCCGCACGCCTGGCCGGCCGTTAACAAGCTTGCCATTGTTGTCATCAGCGTACAGATTCCATGCAATAACCAAAACCCTGAGATTGGCGCTACAAACCGCACGTTTAGCCAGCTCTCTGTTTTTGGCTCTGTTCGGCTTCGCCATACCATTAGCAAAAAGCGCGATGAACGCAACAACGACAATTATCACCACAACTCCTATTGGCGTAATCACTCTTGGTTTGTCCATAATGGTACTCCTTTCTTTCAGGGAAACGGCATTGTGGAGGGATGTACTCCACACTTGTAGCCGGTTTTTCACACATATAGCATGTTATTTATGCTTTGTTCATATTCATCTGATAGCCAACATAATAATATACAATATTTTTTTTGCCAATTTAGTCGCTGGTTCGTTCCAATTTTCATATCTCTTATTTCGCTGCGCTCTTCAAGATGTCTACATCACGCCATTTAGGGAAGTAAAATAACACAAAATAAGCCAAAAGGGAAAGGAAAAAGAGAAAAATAGCATTTAGCGTACGGCGTACAGCGTGGAGTCTGGGTCCCCGCTTTCGCGGGGATTCGGGATTTGGGGGAGTTACAAGCATACGGCCGCAAGTTCGGATCTGCTGGAACTTGCGGTCTTTTTTCTTGCCTTTAACTGCAAGTTTCAATATCTTACTGGGCTTGGCAGAACCGTAAAACGAAGAAATAACCAATTGTCATTTGGGGTAAGTCAGGATGAATGTACTTTTAATCGGCAGCGGTGGGCGTGAGCACGCCCTCGCGTGGAAATTAGCTCAATCGAAACAATTAGATAAGCTCTATATAGCGCCTGGTAATGCGGGAACGGCTCGATGCGGCGAAAATGTTGACATCGGTGTCAATGATACCGATGAGCTCCTGGACTTTGCACAACAAAACGATATCGGACTTGTCGTGGTCGGGCCGGAAGACCCGCTATCGGCGGGAATAGTGGATGCGTTTGAAGAGGCCGGCATTAAGGCGTTCGGGCCCAGCGCAGAGGCCGCTCAGCTCGAAGCGGACAAGGCATTTGCAAAAAAATTGATGCGCTCCAGTGCCATTTCCACCGCCGAGGGCAGAACCTTCGAGCATTTCGAAGATGCCAAGGCATACATCGCAAGCAGGGATGAAGCAGTGGTGATAAAGGCTGCAGGTCTTGCAAAGGGCAAGGGTGTGTATGTCTGTGACGACCCCGCTGACGGAATTCTGGCGGCTGAGAAAATAATGTGCGATAAGATATTCGGAGCGGCGGGTGAAAAACTCATCGTGGAAGATAAACTGTTAGGCGAAGAAGCGTCAATACTGGCTTTTGTGGACGGCCATAATATTTACGTGATGGAATCGTCACAGGACCACAAGCCCATCGGCGATGGTGACACCGGCCCTAACACCGGCGGAATGGGCGCCTACAGCCCCGCGCCTGTAGTTACCGAGGCATTGATGGACCAGATTACCCGCGAAATCCTCGTGCCGACGGTGGATGGTATGAATCGCAGCGGCAGGTCGTATAAGGGGGTGCTCTATGCCGGGCTTATGATGACGGCCGGCGGGCCGAGAGTGCTCGAATATAACGTTCGTTTCGGCGACCCTGAGATCCAGCCGATTCTGATGCGCCTGAAAAGCGATTTGCTCGAAGTATGCCTGGCGGTTTGTAACGGCAGGCTGGATAAGATTACTCTCAAGTGGGACCCCCGGCCGGCGGTCTGCGTGGTGATGGCGTCCGGCGGGTATCCGGGCAGTTATGAAAAGGGCAAAAAGATAACCGGCCTGGATGAAGCGGGCAAGCTTAAGGATGTTGTCGTCTTCCACGCTGGAACCGCTGTAAAGGATGGGGGCATTGTCACTAACGGCGGCAGAGTCCTGGGCGTTACTGCCCTGGCAGGGACCATCGGGGAGGCAAAAGAAAAAGCGTACCAAGCCGTCGATAAAATAAAATTCGACGGTGCTTATTGCCGTCGGGACATCGCGGACAAGGCGATAAAAAAATGATTGTCGATAAATGATAATTGATTATCCTGCTGCGAACCGTCAACAATAAACTAAAACCGATATGAGCTGTGAAATCCATGGCTAAAAACAGAGCATTAAGAAAGACCAGGAGCGGCAAAAAAAAAGTTCTACGCAGGCTTGTGGATTTTTTGATTTTGGCTGTAGTTTTATGGCTTGCTTTCGTCCTGGCCAGCCGGTCTCTGCGTCAGGTCGCCATTGCGCAGATTGCTGAGCTTACGAATGCAAAAATCAAGGCCAAATCAATTGATTTCAACTTTGACGGCTCGGTCTCTATAGAAAAACTTGTAATCAGGCCTGAGCAAGTCCGAGAGTACGACGATGCCATACTCAAAGCTGAAAAGGTATATGCACGCTTCGACCTGGGCAGCTTACTGCTGGTTCGGCCGCGATTGAGGGAAATAACCATCAAAGATTTTGTTTTCAACGCACAATACGATTTGGATGCAGGGCAATGGAATACAGCGGGCCTTAAGTTCAATGTTCCTAAAGTTGGGCTTTTGCAAATGCCCGGCGTCCGCCTCGAAAGGGGGACACTTCAATACAGCAGGGTCTCAGAAGGAGAGGTTAAAGTCGTTACAAAAGTACCTGTTGATGCGATATTTGAGCCTGCTCAAGAAACGCCCGCCGCTTACAGCTTCAGCATAACAACAGCCGAAACGGCTCAGGCCGGCAAAAGCACTATAGATGGGTCCTGGCAGCCGGGCAGGATTACAATTACCGGGGGGATTTCGTCGGCGGATGTTCCAACGCTTGAGAGGACGTGGGATATAAAGACTCTGGCTGCCGACTTAAGTTACGATGCGAACAATACTTACTCACTGAAGCTGAGGATAAAAGATTTAATCGGCAGCCGTGGCGTCGGTAGTGATACGTTTGCCTTTGGTGAGCCGTCGTTGTTAAAAAGCTTGGGCGTGTTTGGCACCTTGCAGAAGTTTTTCAGGCGATATCGTCCCGCCGGACAAATTGATTTTGACCTTGAAGCATCCGGCAATTTAAAGCGGCTGAAGGATAGTAAAATTAGCGGAAAGGTGTATTGCAAAGATATTTCCATTCGAGACGTCAACTTCCCATATCTTGTGGAGCATATTACCGGCGAGGTGGATTTAACCGAAAAAAAGGTGTCACTTAATAACCTGAGCGGCGAGCACGATGACGTCGATTTGACTTTTAACGGCTGGTCCAAAGACTTCGGGCCGGATTGGCAGTACGAAATCCGGATTAGAAGTGACAATATGGCTCTGGATAATGACCTGTATGATGCGCTAAGTACGGAACAGAAGAAGTTTTGGTCGGCTTTTTCTCCAGTCGGCACTGCGGCGATAGATTATACGCTTGGCCGGCAGTCAGAAACGGAGAAAAAAAGAAGCCTGCAGGTCAGTCTGCTTGATGCTGAAGCTACCTATGATAACTTTCCTTATCCATTAAAAAACCTTGCAGGGGATTTGTTGTTCGAGGGCGATGATATAACAGTATCAGATTTGATTTCGCAATACAACGGGCGCACAATAACGTTGAACGGTAAAGTTGCGGAGCGAAGCACTGACCGACCGAACTATGATTTAACAATCGGTGCGAAAAACATCCCGTTGGATTCCGAGCTGTCGTCGGCACTGCCGGCTAAACAAAGAAACTTCTACGAGCAATTCGATATGGCCGGCCTGGCCGATGCCGAGGTGAAGATTTTTACGCCTGAGCCGAATGCCGGCCCGACAAGCTTCACCGCCGATGTGTCTTTCACAAAGACTTCTTTAAAGTTAGAAGAACTGCCGTCGGTTATCAGCGACATATCGGCAAAAGCTGTTATCAGCCCTAATTCGATAAACCTTCAGAATTTCACGGGTCGATATGACGGAGGAACAATTTCGCTTGCCGGTCGAATCTGGCCAACGGATGAAGCCGAACCGTCCCGCTACTGCTTGACAGTGCGTGCTGAGCGGATGGAGCTAAACGATGATTTGATTGAGCTGCTCCCAACATCATTGGGAGAATATATTTCCAAATTGCAGCCAAAGGGAAAGGTAAACCTTAGCGCCGATTTGAATAAAGCCGGCGGAGACGATTGTCCCGCTCATAAGCTGACCGTAGACCTTCTCGGCAACAGCTTGAACTACAGTTTTGCCAAAGAATCGCCGGACGCCGGTTCTGTCAATTTTAAGCAGGCCGTCTATCCGCTAAAAGATGTCACCGGTAGGTTGATAATAACAGCCGATAGTATCAAGCTGGACAATATTACTGCGACCGTTGCCAATGACGTGCAGGTGACAGCAATCACACCGACCATAAAACTAAACGGCCAAATAACATTAGCTGATGATGCTTTCAGCGGCGGCCGACTTGAACTTTCGGCCAATGACATTTGCTTCGACGAGCGATTGGGCCTGGCTTTGCCCGAAGGCCTTCGAGATTTGTACGTTAAGCTGGCGCCTGAAGGCCGTTTTGATTTGAACCTCGAAGATATAAAAATGTCCGCTGCCGGAGATGGTGGAAGGGATATTGGCTTTGCCGGTACTGCGAAATTGAAGACCTGCAATTTGAACATCTGGCCTGCCGTCACTGAACTGGATGCGGTGTTGGATGTAAATTGTTTATACAAAACCGGCGGCGGATTCAGTGACAGCCGGGTGACTGTCATCGCCGAGTCTCTCAAGGTCAGCGGCAAGTCAATGACCTCGCTAAAGGCGGATTTGAATTATGACCGCGGGCGGCAGAGCTGGGCCACTGACAGTTTTATCGCCGATTGTTATGGCGGCAAATTGACAGGTAGGCTTGAATTCAAACAGCCGACGGACAGAGCCTCGGAGTATCTGCTGCAAGTAGGCTTCATCAATATCGACTTAAAACAATTCCTTTCGGAGCCCAACCGCAATGAAGCGCGTTTTGGGAATGCTTCAAACGGAACAGATGAATCTCAAGATGCACGTGAACAGCTACAATCCTACGGCGCGACCAGCGGGAAAATGAGCGGCTCGTTGAGTCTCACAGCCGGTGTTGGCCGAAGCTCTTCCCGCCTCGGCAGATGCAGACTGATAATCAGCGATATGCAGGTGGGCAAACCCTCGCCGCTGGCAAAGCTGTTGCACGTATTACAATTGACGGATTCGAAAGATTTTATATTCGAGCGAATGTTCGTTGATTCGTATATCAAAGACAACCGGCTGTTTTTTGAGAAGTTCGATTTGTCCGGCAAGGCCCTTTCCTTTAGCGGCTCAGGCTCAATGGACCTCAAATCCAGAGATGTGGATTTGACCCTCACGGTCCGGGGCAAGCGGCTTGCCGATGCAGAGCCTTCGGTTTTGCAGTCGCTGGCCGAAAGCATCGGCAGCGGGGTTGTCCGAATGGAGGTAACAGGAAGTGCCTACGACCCCCAGGTCGAAATCAAGACCCTGCCGGTCATCGAGGATTCACTCCAAATCTTCGGCAAGAAAACAACCACTCCCGATTAGCGGGCGGTTGCCTTTCGGCCGGCAGAAAACATAGCCACCTTTCATTCAGCGTATAGGTGGAGGAGGTTGAGGCGGTGGTCCATATTCAAAACGGCGGCGATATTCAATGTCGGTCTGATGTAATTAGTTTTCTAAGTTTTTGGGCGGGGATTTTGGACTTGATTTTTTGTTGTCGACTGTTTACTATTTAGTGGATGTCAACATGAGCTTATAACGTTTGGAGGTGGCATTTATGGCAGGCTACAAAAACAATATGGACAGGCGCCAGTTTCTAAGGATTACATCGGGCTCAGCGGCGGCGATGTTGCTGTCCGGCGTCTCACTTAAAGCAGAAGAAACAGCGAAAACGCAGCGGCCGAATATCCTCTGGGTCAGTTGCGAAGACATCAGCCCCGACCTCGGCTGCTACGACGATACATACGCTGTAACGCCGAACATAGACAAGCTCGCGGCTGAGGGCGTGCGCTACACCAACGCTTATGCACACGCCGGCGTTTGTGCCCCTGTACGTTCGGGTATCATTACCGGCATGTACCCGACCACTATCGGGACGCACCACATGCGCTGTAAAGGCGTGCCCCCGGCCTACGTAAAGTGCTTTACCGAATACCTCCGCGCGGCCGGCTATTACTGCACCAACAATTCCAAGACCGATTACCAGTTTGCCCCGCCGATTACGGCCTGGGACGAGAGCAGCCGGGATGCGCACTGGAAGAATCGGGCCCAGGGACAGCCGTTCTTTGCCGTTTTCAATTTTACAACTTCGCATGAAAGTCAAATACGAAACAAGAGCAAAGGGATGAGGAAGCGCCTCTTGAGTCTAAAGCCCCACGAGAGGCACGACCCGGCCCGCGCCGTCCTGCCCCCATACTATCCTGATACTACGACCGTTCGAAAGGACTGGGCCCAGTATTATGATATTATTACACTGATGGATAAGGAGGTCGGCAAGGCCCTGGCCGAGCTTGAAAAGGCCGGTCTCGCCGATGATACCATCGTGTGGTTCTGGGGCGACCACGGGCGCGGCCTGCCGAGAGGCAAGCGATGGATTTACGACTCCGGCATTCACGTCCCGCTTATCATCCGTGTGCCGGCAAAGTGGCGAAAACTCGCCGCCCCGGCCAATCCCGACGCCGTCAAGCCCAAGACCGTCAATGAAGACCTGGTTGCGTTCATTGATTTTGCGCCGACGATGCTTTCGCTCACCGGCGTCAAGATTCCCTCTCACATACAGGGCAAGGCCTTCCTCGGTGGCCAGAAGGCCCCGCCGAGCGAGTATATTTTCGCCGCTCGCGACCGTATGGACGAAGCTTACGACCTTATCCGTGCGGTGCGTGACAAGCGTTTCAAATATATTCGCAACTATATGCCGCATCTTACCCGCGGACAGGACATCGAGTATATGAACCAGATGCCGACAATGAAGGAAATGCGTCAGCTCAATGCCGCGGGCAAATTGAAGGGGCCGAAGAAACAATATTTCGAGCCGACAAAACCGATAGAGGAGCTTTACGATACGCTCAATGATCCGCACGAAGTGAAAAACCTGGCCGGCGACCAGAAGTACAGGGCTGTACTCCTGCGAATGCGCAAGGTGCACGCTGAATGGGTGAAAGAGACTTCCGACATTGGGCTGATTCCGGAACCGGAGTTTGACGAGATGAAGCGGCCGGGCGGAGTATTGCAGAAGACGGTGGAACCGTGGTTCTTGATAAGCTCTTCCAGGGACTACGGAGGCGGAACTGAGCATGTTACAATCAACTGTGCTACAGCCGGTGCTTCTATTGCGTACAGAATTGATGAGAAGGGAAGCAAAAAAACCGGCTGGAAACTGTATACAAAACATGTGCTGCTGGAACCGGGCAAGGTCCTGCGGGCAAAGGCGTGCCGTATTGGCTTTAGGGACAGCAATGAGGTCAAGTTCAAACTCGGCGATTCCGTAGCAGTTGGTTCGGCACCCGAAACCACGGAGCATTGGAGACAGCGGCTCAAAAGGACAGACCTGCTTGAGCGGCTGCGCAGGATAAAGCAATTGGATGGCTCAGGCAGGAGAGCGATAGCCGGCTATATTAAGGCGCTAAACGACAGGGATGCATCTGTTCGTTACTGGGCGGTGGTAGGTTTGCACAATAACTATAAGAGAGTTCGTGACGTTAAGCAGGCAAAGGCTTCGCTTAGGAAGATGCTGGCAGACCGCTCGCCGGTCGTCCGTATTGCAGCAGCCCACGCGTTATGCGACTGGGGCAATGAAAGTGTGGGACTGCCGGTGTTAGCGGAGGCATTGAAGTACAAGAACAACAAAGCCGGCCTGCACGCAGTGATTGCGTTAAAGAAGATTGGTGAAAAGGCCCGGCCGGTGCTGCCACAGATAAGGGACTGTCTGAAAGATTCGGATGGGTACGTTAAGCGAGTAACACAATCGATACTAAAAAGTCTTGGAAGCGTCTGACCCGTCACTCGAAACTCGCCTCTCGCAGTGGTTGAGAAAGAGCACTGGTCTATATTTTTCTTAAGGCCAGGGTATAGATTGGTATATTTTGCTTCAGGTATTTTCGTTCGAAGTTTGTGCCGACCCATTCACCGATATCTGCGCCCGCGGTGGGTATAAATTCAATCTCCTCAAGCATATTGCTTTCGGCGGTTATTAATCCTTTTATCACTTCAAAATATTCAGCATGGTCGGTGGCGACTTTTAGCCGGCCGTCAGTTTTTAATGCGCGGATGAGCTGCTGCATATTTACGGCGCAGAAAAATCGTCTTTTGTGATGTCGTTTTTTCGGCCAGGGGTCGGGGAAATAGATATGAAAGCAGTCAACGGAGTTATCCGGTACAAAATCGGTCAAAAAAAATACGGCATCGGTGCGAATAATCCTGACATTTTTCAGGCCCCATCGGCCGATGCGGTCGACGGCGTAACGGTAGTATCTGCGGGCACGCTCGATTCCGAAAAAATTTGCGTGCGGCTGGGCCATTGCTTCGTTCAGAAGGAAGGTGGCCTTTCCTGTGCCGATTTCGATATGAACGGGGCCTGAACGTCCGAAAATCCGGACAAAATCGATTTTGCCGTCCAAATCTTCGGGTTTTACTGCGACCGAAGGATAGTCCTTTAAGGTTCGGGCCATCAGTTAAACCAGGTTCAAAATAGATAAGATTGGGAATATAGCAAAGGTTATGCTGCCTATTATAACAGGTAACAGACCCTTAGACGAAGATTAAACTTGATTTTTGACCTCATATCGATTAAACTGAAAGCATGGGAAATCCGATAAAAATGATGAACTTATTCTCAAATGGAGGGTATTTGTTATTAGGATTAAATCCTAATTAGTTCACAGTTTTAGGGCCGTAAGAAGGAAGCCTAAGAAATGATCCTTCAACTGATTAGAGCACGGCGTAAACGGATTCTGGTAGATATCAATACCCAAAGAGATTTTCTGCTTGCTGGGGGTAAGGTGTGCATAAGGAACCACCGGCGGGTTTTGGCGCATATTCGCCGGCTGATGGCCTGGGCCAGAAGTAGCAATATCTCGATAATCTCGACAGCCGAGGTTTACCCCGATACCAACAGCGAGCTCGGGGCAGGCTACTGCATTGACGGAACAGAGGGACAAAAAAAGATACGGTATACACTTCTGAGCGACCGGATAAGTTTCCCGGCAGACGGCAGTACTGATTTTCCCAGGGATGTATTGCGGCGGTACAGGCAGATTATCCTTCATAAGCGCAGCGTTGACCCGTTTAAGGAGCCGCGGATTGACAGGCTCTTGAGTGAAATACGGGCTAATGAGTTTCTTTTGATCGGCGCCAGTACCGAAGGTGCTGTTATGGAAACGGCATTGGGATTGCTGCAGCGGGACAAGAGAGTTACTGTCGTTGTTGACGCTGTAGGCTCACATAATCAAAAAGAGGCGAGGCTGGCAATTCGCAAGATGGAGGCCAAAGGCGCGAAATTGATTGAGACTAAGAAACTGGTCGGCGATTCACATCTAAAGCAGGTCAGGGCATGCAATTGCAAAATGTGTCGGGGAGCAGCGAAAGAATCGCCGGTTAAAATCGGGATTGAATACTAAAATTCATCTCTCGTGAATCGTAAAGCGCATCTCGAATAAGATAGAGGATACCCCGGATATAGTATTATCCCGCCATTACCCTGCCAAAGCTTTTCAATCGTTGGTCCGATGAGTGGTTCGATGCTGTAAAGACGGAAAATGACCGGCCAAAGGAAAAGCTCTCCAACCGCCTTGACATGGTTAGTTCGGCGTTATATACTCTCATATCTCGTTAAGCGACAATAGTATCTCGTTCAACGAAAAACCAGCAAGTGTTCCTTACTTATGGCTCTCAGCTTCTACATGAAGCTGAGCGGTTGAATAAGGGGAAGGTGTATGAGTAAAAGAACAAGGAGAGAATTTCTCAAAACAATGGGTTTGGCAGCGGCTTCGGTGGGGACACTATCGATATCACCGAGCTGTGTTAGTAGCATCGCAAGGCGGGCGGCGAAAAGAAGGCCCAACATTGTGTTCATCTTTATTGACGACCTTGGCTACAAAGACCTCACCTGCTTTGGCAGCACCTACTACGAAACGCCGCATATCGACAAACTTGCCGGCCAGGGAATGCGCTTTACCAGCGCTTATTCCAACGCACCCAATTGTGCCCCCACGCGCGCCTGCTTGATATCCGGCCAGTACACACCGCGGCACGGGGTGTACACGGTCGGCAGCCCCGAGCGGGGCAAAGCCCGTCTGCGAAAGCTGATACCGATACCGAACAGGACAAATCTCGATTCGAAAATCGTCACGATACCCGAAGCGCTGAAAGCTGCTGGATATAGAACCGCGTGTATCGGTAAATGGCACCTTGGTGATAAAGAACCGTTCAGGCCCGAAGACCGAGGCTTCGACGTTGTCTTCCGCCGAAGCCACCGGGGACATTTTATGCCCGACGGCCAGTATCTAACAGACCGTCTGACAGATGAAGCCGTGAAGTTCATCGAACAAAACCGTGACAAACCGTTCTTTCTATATCTTTCTCACCATACAGTCCATACTCCAATCCAGGCAAAAAAAGAGCTCATTGAAAAATACAGGAAGAAAAAGCCGAGCGGTGAGCACAACAACCCGACCTACGCTGCGATGGTTGAGAGCATGGACCAGAGCGTGGGTACGGTCTGTGATAAGCTTGATGAGCTTGCCCTCAGTGACAACACCGTTGTATTCTTTTTCTCCGATAACGGCGGATATGCCAACGCCACCTCGATGGTCCCGCTGCGTGGGTCCAAGGGTATGCTATACGAGGGCGGCATCCGCGTGCCTATGATTGCTCACTGGCCAGGCAGGATTAAAGCTAAAACCTCTTGCGATGTCCCTGTAATCGGCATCGATTTTTATCCGACGTTTTTGGAACTGGCGGGCGCACCGAAACCTTCGGGGCATCTTCTGGATGGTGTGAGTCTTGTCCCTCTGCTGACTCAAAGGCAAGCTCTGGGGCGCCAAGCTATCTTCTGGCACTTCCCCGCCTATCTTGAGCCCTACAACAAGAAGCAGCAGCCGTGGCGCATGACGCCGGGGGGAGCCGTCCGGCAGGGTGATTGGAAATTGATTGAGTTTTTCGAAGATGGCAAAGTTGAACTGTATAACCTCAAAGACGACATCAGCGAGAACAACGACCTTGCCAAGACGAAGCCGGCCAAGACAAAAGAATTACATCGGATACTTGTTGAGTGGCGTAAATCAGTAGACGCGCCGGTTCCGACCGAAAAGAATCCTCAGTATAATCCCGATGCGAAGCCGGCGAAGAAGCGGAAAGGAAAAATAAAGGTTAGTTAAAGGAGCTAATATGAATCGGCGTGATTTTCTAAAAGGCGTGGGCTTGGGGACTGCGTCTTTGACGCTGGGAAGCTGTGTGAGTGCTTCAAAGTTTTTCCAGGCAAAGGATAAACCCAATATTCTCTGGATACTCTCCGAGGACATCAGCCCTGACCTGGGCTGCTACGGTACGGCCGCGGTCCAAACTCCCAATCTTGATAAGCTCGCTCGTCAGGGCGTCCGTTATACAAATGCCTTTACAACTTCGCCGGTCTGCTCGGCCAGCCGCTCCGCTATGATTACGGGTATGTACCAGACCTCGATAGGCGTACATCATCATCGCAGCCATCGCGACGATGGGTACACGTTGCCCGCACCCGTCCAGCCGATAACCGAGTACTTCCGCCGGGCCGGATACTTCACGGCCAACGTCAAGACGGCGGCGCCGGGCGTCCGCGGTTCGGGAAAGACGGACTTTAACTTCAAGTTCAAAAAGCCCTTCGACGGCAGCGACTGGAACAAGCGTAAGGCGGGCCAGCCGTTCTTCGCGCAGCTTTCCATCAGCATGACGCATCGGGGCGGTCACTGGAAGGGATTGCGCCAAAAGCTAAAGAACCCGGTCGACCCGGCCAAGGTCAAGCTTCCTCCCTATTACCCCGACCACCCAATCGCGCGGGATGATTGGGCTACCTACCTTGACTCCATTCAGATGATGGACGGGTACGTTGGCAAGATTCTAAAACGTCTGGACGATGAGGGCCTTGCAGATAACACCGTCGTCATCTTCATAGGCGACCACGGCCGATGCCACGTACGCGGCAAACAGTGGCTTTACGATGGCGGTATACATATCCCGCTCATCATTCGCTGGCCCGGCAGGCTCAAGGCCGGACAGGTCTGCGACGACCTGGTCAGTTCGATCGACATCTCGGCAACCGTGCTGAAAATCGCCGGCATCGAGCCCCCGAAGTATATGGAAGGGCGCGTTTTCCTCGGTCCCAACGCAAAGAAACGTGAATTTATCATCGCCGCCCGTGACCGCTGCGATGAGACTACCGACCGCATACGTTGCGTGCGGACCAAACGATACAAATATATTCGCAACTTTATGCCGGAAAGGCCCTACACGCAAATAAACCGCTATAAAGAACGCTCCTATCCGATGTTGCCTTTGATGAAGCAGCTTCACTCCGAGGGCAAACTTACACCCGTCCAGGCCTTGTTCATGGCGCCGCGAAAACCTGATGAGGAACTTTACGATATCCAAAAAGACCCATACGAGATACGCAACCTTGCGGACTCACCGAAACACCAAAAGACAATGAAACAGATGCGCAGGATTTTAGAAAAATGGATCAGGGACACCGGTGACAAGGGACAGTTCCCCGAACCAGAAAGCGCTATACAGCCGCGCGACTTGGAAAGAATAAAAGAAGATAGAAAAAAGCTGAAATGAAAGGATGATATTATGAAGCGACGCGATTTTCTAAAAGCTGTCGGTTTGGCAACTTCGTCTATAGTGATGCCCGGATGTTCGAGCACTTTCGGTCGGCCTGCAGGTAAGTCATCTGTGAAAAAACCAAATATCATTTTCATTTTAGCTGACGACCTGGGTTATGGTGACCTGGGCTGCTTTGGACAGAAAAGAATTAAAACGCCGAGTCTGGATAAGATGGCCGAGCAGGGAATACGCCTCACTCAGCACTATGCCGGCAGCACGGTCTGCGCGCCCTCACGCTGCGTCCTGATGACCGGCCTGCACACAGGCCACTGCCTCGTCCGTGGCAACGCCCGTGTGCCGCTGAGACCGTCGGATGTCACCGTCGCCAAGCTGCTGAAAAAAGCCGGCTACGCTACCGGCATCGTCGGCAAGTGGGGACTGGGCGAGCCCAACAGCACGGGAATCCCGAACAGGCAGGGCTTCGACTACTGGTTCGGATACCTTAACCAGAGGCACGCGCACAATTACTACCCCGCCTATTTGTGGCGCAATGAGGAAAAAGTCCTGCTCAAGAACGAAGTGTCCGGGGGGGTGGCGACCAAGAAAGTCGAGTATTCACACGATTTGTGTGCCAAAGAGGCCCTGGCCTTTATTGAGCGAAGCAAAGATAATCCGTTTTTCCTGTATCTGGCTTTCACTATTCCACATGCCAACAATGAAGCCCGCAAAGAAGGTATGGAGGTCCCCGACTACGGCATCTATAAGAACAAGGATTGGCCCGAGCCGCAAAAGGGTCACGCCGCGATGATTACCCGGATGGATGGTGACATCGGCAAATTGTTTGCAAAGCTCAGGGAGCTTGGCATCGATGATAATACGTTCGTGTTTTTCTCCAGTGACAACGGCCCCCACCGTGAGGGCGGTAACAACCCGGACTTCAATGACAGCAACGGCCCGTTGCGCGGCATCAAACGTGCCCTTTACGAAGGTGGTATTCGCGTACCGACGCTGGCCCGATGGCCCGGCAAAATAAAAACCGGCTCGGTCACAGACCACATCTCCGGCTTCTGGGACTTCCTGCCCACCTGCGCCGAACTGGCCGGCTTCAAAGCCCCAAAAGATATCGATGGAATATCGATGGTGCCGGCACTTCTGGGTAAATCAAAAAAGCAAAAGAAGCACAAGTTCCTTTACTGGGAATTTCACGAGCAGGGCAAGAAGCAGGCCGTGCGCATGGGCGACTGGAAAGGCGTTCGGCTCAATGCGGCCAAAAAGCCAAATGGACCGATTGAGCTTTACAACCTGAAGACCGACATCGGGGAAAAACAAAATGTCGCCGACCAACATCCTGACATTGTTGCAAAGATTGCAGGATATATGAAGACGGCGAGAATCCCGTCGAAGAACTGGCGATGGCCTACTGATTAAAGCGTCTCTCGCAAAATGAGTCGCTAATAAAATTTTTCCGTAGGAGATAACGATGAAGCGGAACGCATTATTGTACGTGCTTATTCTAATTGTAGTCTGCGGCGTGATTCCCTGCAGCGCAGCCGCAAAGGAGAGTGTGCCCGCAGAGAATGTAAGTAGCAAAACACAGCCGACCCGGGTAAAGGGCGTGTTTCCCAATCTTACCGTTATTGCCAAAGGCGTCGGCAGCGACTCCGAGGCCGGCATAGGTGCATTGATTCCGTGGGCAGAAAAGCTCTGGGCAATCGGCTATGTCTCGCACATCAAAGGCCGGGGCCTTGGCCTTTACGAAATCAGCGAAGATATGACGATGCGCAAGCACCCGGCCTCGGTAACGGGCACCTTTGCAAATCGTATGGTGCATTGGCCATCCGAGCAGGCATTCATCGGCCCCCACGCCATCGATGCCGAAGGTAACGTTCGCACGATAGAGGACCTGAAAAAATTCCGACTCACGGCAACCATACAACACCTTACCGACCCGAAGAACAAGGTATATGTCCTCGGCATGGAAGGCCGTTTCTGGGAGCTCGATGTCAAAACCCTCAAGGCAAAGCTGCTCTTCAATCTTGTCAAGGAGCTCGATATCAAAAATGCCAAAGCGCATTTCAAATCGGCCTACACCGCACAGGGACGTGTCGTCGTCGCCAACAATAATTATGATGAAAAAGAATTTCTCGGCCAACGGGATGCCGGGCGCCTGGCCCAGTGGGACGGCAAAAAATGGACCATCATCGAGCGCAATCCTTTTATCGAAGTACACGGTAGTCCCCATGGCAGCTCCTATGGTGGACACACAATTTATGCCACCGGCTGGACAAAGTCCAGCGTCGTACTCCGCGTTCTTGCCAAGGGCCGATGGCTGCGTTATCTTCTCCCCAAGGCAAGCCATTCCTGGGACCACGCCTGGAACACCGAATGGATGCGGATTCGCCACGCCCAAACAGAGCGCCTCCTGATGGATATACACGGCATGTTCTACGACCTGCCTCCTTTTGCCTATGAAGGAAAGGTCTGGGGCATTCGCCCAATCTGCACCCATCTTCGCATCGTCCCCGACTTTTGCTACTGGCGGGGCCTGTTCGTAATGGCCGGCAACCAGATTGACCACGACCAGGGCCAGCCCCAATCCGGCCTTTGGTTCGGCAACATTGACGACCTCTGGAACATGGGCAAACCCGCAGGCTGGGGAGGACCCTGGTGGAAGACACCCGTAAGATCAAGTGTGCCCTCGGACCCGTTTCTAATGACCGGCTTCGATAAAAAGGTAGTGCACATGGCACACGACGAAAAAAAGAGCGTCACCTTCGTTATCGAGGTTGACTTCCTTGGCAATGGCTCATGGAGGACCTACAGGAGTTTCAATGTAGCTGGAAATGTCAGAACGCCAAGAACTGTCCTTGGACTGCCGACCGAAGGCCAGGGATATGTACACCACGAATTCCCCGATGGCTTCTCGGCGCACTGGGTCCGCGTGACCGTAGACACCAACTGCAAGGCCACCGTGTACTTTATGTACAATTAGTCCAGGGAGTTTTTCAATCCTTGCATTTTTCTGTCTCTTAGGTGAAAATGCCAAAGAATGATAAAACCATAGGAGTATGTAACATGAAGCATGCAATGCGAAAACTAAGCGTGGTGGTTGGTGCGGCCATCTTGCTTTTTGCAATGGCCCTCCTGGCCCCGACGTCGCTCCGGGCACAGCACCTGGCCGAATTCGAGCAGCGGATGACCGAATTCACACTCAACAACGGCCTTAAATTCCTCGTCCTTGAACGACATGAAGCGCCCGTGGTTTCCTTCCACACTTACGCCGACGTAGGTTCGGTCGATGAAGTTCTGGGCATAACCGGCATGGCCCATCTCTTTGAGCACATGGCATTCAAGGGAACTAAGACGATAGGCACCTTAGACTTTAAAGCCGAAGCCAAGGTCATGGTCAGGATCGACGAAGTGTTCGAGGCGCTAAAGGCAGAGCAAAGAAAAGGCGCCCGGGCCGATAAGGCACGCCTGGAGGAGCTGGCCAAGCAGCTCAAGGATGCGCAACAGGAGGCCCAAAAATACCTGGTTCACGACGAGTATGAAGAAGTTTACAAGCACGCCGGCAGTGTGGGTTTCAATGCCTACACCAGCTTCGACGCGACCCAGTATATCGTCAGTCTTCCTTCGAACAAAGTCCAGCTTTGGATGCTCATGGAGTCCGACCGTTTCTGCAATCCCGTGATAAGGGAGTTTTACAAGGAAAAGGACGTGGTGATGGAAGAGCGCCGCATGGGCATTGAAAGTCAGCCCCAGGGCCGCCTGATGGAGGAGTTCCTGGCTGTTGCTTACAAGGCGCATCCCTATGGCCAGCACGTCATAGGACACATGAGCGATCTGCAGACCATGACGAGGGGTGAAGCGGAGGACTTTTTCAAAACCTACTACGGCCCGGGCAATTTGACCATTGCGATTGTCGGTGACGTCAATCCTCAGAAGGTCAGGGCTTTGGCCCGGAAATACTTCGCCCGGATACCCGCCGCCCCGAAGCCGGAGCCCGTGGAAACGGTCGAGCCCCCACAGCTCGGCGAGCGCCGTGTGACGTTGGAGGACCCCGCGCAGCCGTTTGTGCTGATTGGTTATCATAAACCGGGCATTAATCATCCCGATGATGCGGTCTTCGACGCTATCACGGATATTGTCGGCATGGGCCGAACGTCACGGCTGCATAAGAGTCTGGTAAAGGAAAAGAAAATCGCCGTCGTCGCCTCCGCGTTTCAGGGCCTGCCGGGAAATAAATATCCCGGCCTGTTTCTTTTTTATGCTTTGCCCGCCAGGGGACACACATATCAGGAATGCGAACAGGCAATCTATGAAGAAATCGAGAAGCTCAAGGCCGAACTTGTGACCCCCGAGGATTTGGCCAAGGCAAAGACGCGTGCGCGTGCGTCTTTGATAAGGCAGCTTGACTCTAACTCCGGGCTCGCCGCCCAGATAACCTTTTACGAGGTCGTAACCGGTGATTGGCGAAATTTGTTTAAACAGCTCGATAAGATTGAGCGCGTTACCGCCGAGGACATTCAGCGCGTTGCAAAAGAATATTTCACGAAAAAGAATCGCTCGGTCGGAGTCATCGAGACAGCCGAGGCTGAAAACTGATTTTAACAGGAGCGTTAAAATGACAGGTAGTGGATTTTCGAGAATTAGGGCTTTTATCTTCCTGACTGTTTTGTTGTGCTGCATCGCATCGAGTTGTACCCGGGATATTGCCCGGCCTTACAAAAACTTAAAATTCCCCAGGCTCGGTGACATTGAGATGCCCAAGGTACAGAGGGTCACCTTGGCCAACGGCATGAGACTGTTTCTCGTAGAGGACCATGAGCTGCCCCTGATTAGCATCTCCGCCCGGATCCGCACCGGTTCGATTTATGAGCCCGCCGACAAGATTGGCCTGGCTTCCATCACAGGTATCGTGATGCGAACGGGCGGCACCACCAGCAGGACTGGCGATGAGCTCGACGAACAGCTCGAACGGATCGCCGCTGCGGTAGAAACCAGTATCGGGCTCAATTCCGGGTCGGCCGCAATGTCCGTCCTTAAAGAAGATATCGACACGGGGCTGGCCATTCTCGCCGATGTCCTCATGAACCCCGCCTTTCGCGAGGACAAAATCATGCTCGCAAAAATACAACACCGCAGCGCGATTGCCCGACGCAACGACAACGTCCGCGCAATCGCCTCCCGTGAGTACGACAAGCTTATTTACGGACCGGACAATGTCTACGCTCGGCATACCGAGTACGCTACAATCGACAACATTAGCCGAGATGACCTTATCGCCTTCCACAAAAAGTTCTATAAACCCAACAACGTGATGCTCGGCGTCTCGGGCGATTTCGATACCAGCCGGATGATTAAGAAAATTGAAAAGGCCTTTGAAAAATGGGAAAAAGCTGATATCAAGCTGCCGCCAACGCCTCAGGTTCAATATGAATTTAAGCCGACGGCTAATGTCATTCGCAAGGACGACATCAATCAGTCGAACATCTACCTGGGACACATCGGCGGGCTCATGAATGACCCGGACTATTTCGCCCTGGTTGTTATGAACAGGATTCTCGGTGGCGGCTTCACAGGCCGTCTCTTCAAAAACATCCGCTCGCGAAAGGGACTTGCCTATTCGGTTTTCGGTTCGTACTCGGCCAACTACGACTTTCCAGGTCTCTTTTATGTGGGCTGCATGACGAAATCCGAGTCCACCGTTTATGCCATCCGTGCCATGATAGAGGAAGTCAAAAAAATGACGGAAAGCGAAGTCACCGACGAAGAGCTGGCCCTGGCAAAGGAAAGCTACCTAAACTCATTTGTCTTCAACTTCGATACGAAAGGTGAAATTGTCGCCCGGCTCATGGTCTATGAGTACTACGGATACCCTCCGGATTTCCTCCAGAAAGCCAAGGCCAACATCGAAAAGGTCACCAAGGCCGATGTCCTCCGCGTTGCCCGCAAGCACTTGAAGCATGATAAAATGCAAATATTAGCTGTCGGCCGCCCGCAGGATTTTGACGAGCCTCTATCGGTCTTCGGCTCCGTACGCGAAATCGATATCACCATCCCCCCGCCTCCGCAACCAAAACAATAACGGGGATGGTAAACTCCGTATTGAATAATTCTCTACTCATCCACGCATTCACTATATACTAACGACTCTTCTTTATCTACTCGCCGCAGGCGCGGCCTTTGGCCGGGAGTGCAATCTGCTAAAAGTAAAAGACAATACGTGAAAAACCTTGCCTCTTGACGCTCCATAAGATAAACTTGAATCAATTAAGGAGTAGAATATGAGTTCCGTTAGAAATTCTAAAACGAGCAATGATATGATAAAAACCGTTAGAAGTTCGAGTGTGGAACATTCTACAGAAAGACATATTTCTAATGGCATGGACCGCCGTGCCTTTCTAAAAACATTAGGCCTTGGGGCGGCCTCGCTGGCGTTCCACGGATGTGAAGGCCCCTCCCGACGGCCTGCGGACATAATATCAGCCGATGGCCCCAATATCGTCTTCATCATTGTCGATGATTTGGGCTGGATGGACCTGGGCTGCTACGGCAGCAGGAATATCAAAACCCCGAATATCAACCAGATGGCGGTGGAGGGAATGCGTTTCATGCAGGCCTACTCCGGCTGTACGGTTTGCGCGCCGGCCCGAAGCGTCCTTATGACCGGCCTGCACATGGGCCATACCTCCGTCCGCGGCAACACCGGCGGAATCCCCCTGCTCGATGAGGATATAACAGTTGCGGAGCTGCTAAAACGCGTAGGCTACACCACCGGCGGATTCGGAAAATGGGGCCTCGGCGAGGTCGGCACAACCGGCGTGCCCGAAAAGCAGGGCTTCGACGAGTTCTTTGGCTACTACCACCAGGTACACGCCCACGACTACTGGACGCCGTACCTCTGGCAAAACAGCCAAAAGGTCCCGATAACAGGCGAAAAGGGAACCGCCGATCGCTATTCACACAACTGGATATTCATGAAAACGCTGGACTTCATTAGCCGCAACAAGGACCGCCGATTCTTCTGCTATGCCCCCTGGACGCCGCCTCACGGCAAGTACCAGATACCCGAATCCGACCCTGCCTGGCAGATATACAAGGATAAATCCTGGCCGCAAAACGCAAAAGTCGCGGCTGCGATGGATACTATGCTCGACCGTCACGTCGGCCAGCTCCTGACCTTACTGAAGGAGCTCAATATAGATGAGCGTACGATTGTATTTTTCGTTTCCGATAACGGTGCGGCCCAGCGCTTTGACGGCGTCCTCGATTCGTGCGGCCCTCTGCGCGGATCCAAAAGGTCGATGTACGAAGGCGGCATCCGTGTACCGATGATTGTCCGCTGGCCCGGCAGGATAAAGCCCGCCTCGATGAGCAACCTCCCCTGCTACTTTGCCGATGTTATGCCCACTCTCCTTGAATTAGCGGGAGTATCGAGGATAACGCCCTCGAACACAGATGGCCTCTCGATTGTACCCACGCTGACCGGCCAGGATGAAAAGCAACAGAAACACGAGTTTATGTACTGGGAGTGGCATAAGTACAACTGGGGCAAACGCAGAAATGCCCCCGATGGCCTGATGCAGGCGGTAAGGATGGGCGATTGGAAGGCCGTTCGGCACAGCTCCAATGTACCCTTTGAGCTGTACAACCTGAACAGGGATATTAGCGAGAAGGCCAATTTAGCTGCAAAGTATCCTGACATTATCGCCAAAATCGAAAGCTTCGTAGCCACTGCCCGTACCGACCCGCGCCCCCAAATCGAACCCCAAAAACCGGCCGGCAAACAATACATGTAGCGCCCTGTCCCCGTGAAGACGGGGATCCACTCATCTACGCTTCACGAACGACGAGCGTCAATCGTAGTCAAGAAAAACTCGCAACCGCTTCTCCAACTTTTCAACATCCCTTGTCCAGCACTCCCATATAATCAAAACTTTCCAACCACGACTTCGCAATTTACGTCCATTTTTTCTGTCTCGTTCCTTGTTTTCCTCCAACTTTTCCCTCCAAAACTTAGCTCGTGTGGATGGCATCGAGCGACCCTTGCTACAAGAGTGTCGATGCCAAAAGCACCCATGTACGAAAATAACCTTATGTCTACTCGGGAATATTAAGTCAGGTTTACCAGGCAATCCTCTCCCATGTAAACGATATCGATATCCGAGAGAATGAACAAGCCGACGCACCATCATTTCAGGCTTTGTGTTCTTGTTTCGAATGGCTGACATACATCGATGACGTTGTTTTTTTGTTAGTATATCCAATTTCAAACCATTCTCTAGCTTCCTCGACAAGCGATAACTGCACACCCCAATTTTTCTGCTAGACGGACAGGTACCGCATTCCCTATCTGTTTTGCTATATGCAGATTCGATCCATAGAACACATAATCGTCACTAAAAGTCTGCAAACTAGCTGATTCACGCAGTGAAATTGCCCGGTTCTGACAAGGGTGCCCGTAACGGCCGTTTGAAATACTATTACATTTAGCTGTTAAAGTTGGTGCAGGCCTGTCCCAAAACATACGACCGTACACATCAGTATGGCCTTTGTATTCACCCTTATGGCAATCTAATATTAATTCGTCCGGCCATGCTCTCCGATCTCCCCCATCGTGAGGTGTATGTTGTAAACGTAAAAGGTTTAATTCGGAAACGGAAGCTGCTGCATGGTTGAAAAATCCGGCATGCTTTTCACCTGCTGAGATTTTTGGATAAGAATATATTGCCCTTCTAACAGTCTCGTATGGTTTCAAATTAGAACCACACAATCTTTTGGGTAAAGTCGGCTTTTTACCCTTCATGGCAAATAATACATACCTCCAACGGGTTTGTGGAACACCGTAGTGCTTGGCATCTATAATAGCATCATCATATTCATACCTATTGATTTTAAGGATTTTTAAGAATCTTCGATAAGCACTGAAACCGTTTACTTTTATAAGCCCCGGAACATTTTCAATAAGAATTTGACCGGGCTGAAATTTGTTTACTAAACGGCCGAAAGCTATTAAAAGTGTTGCATCTCTCCTTCGTGTACTTGACTTTCTTTGCTGGCTAAAAGATTGGCAAGGTGCACATCCTGCAAAAAGCAAGTCTTTCTTAGCAGTACCCTCAATAATCTTTTTGATAAAACTATATTTTAATTGCCTAACATCAGCATCGTAGAAAACAGCGGGTCTGTTATTTCTCTCATATGTTTCTTTACATCTCTTATCAACATCAATTCCAGCGATTACATTAATTCCTGCATCTAACAAACCACGAGTCAGCCCCCCGGCACCGCAGAAAAAATCCAAGGCTGTTATCATGCATCTCCCCCCTGATCACCTTGACTTACAGTTTGATATATATGATCCGCCCAATCATCAAAATCCCGGTCTGGAAGTCCAGGCCTGCCGGTAACCTGAAGGTACGCCCACGTGATCATTTCACGGAAGGGGCTGTCAACGGAGGCTACCCTACAGTACTCGCATCCCTCGTCTTCGCCGATCAGATTCAACTCTATAAGTTGAAGCTTCTTCAGCTCTGCGGTCATGGGAGGAAGAACTCCCGGCAGTTCGGGGAGTGGAAGACAGTAGGTACCGTATCCTTTGTACAGGAGAGGAAGCAACTTCTTCTTGAAATTCGCTTCGCCCGTACCGCTGCTTATTCTGACCTCGGGCAATACGTTCTTAATATGGGTACAACGGGCGACCAAGACCTTGTCGACCTTTGGTGTCCTTGCACCAGTTCTTACTAAATCACACGACGGGGTTAACACAATGGAGTAATGCTCGGCTTTGTCTACATCTTCCTCTTTCTTCCTGATGATATCACCAGTTAGAAGACTCGACCCTACAGGCGGGTACAAGTACTGTTCCCAACACGCTATCGGTTGATCGGAAGGTTGGTCCATCATAGCTGCTATTCGTCTTCTCGCGGCCCGTACCAACACGTCTTTTCTCCCGTCCGTCTCCGTAATGGTTCTAAACACATGCGGAGCGGTATGCTTCAACTCTCTGTTGACGTGCTCGCGCACATTACGTTGAACTTGATTCAACGCTTCTACGTGAGGGAGGAAAGCTTCAATATGAAAGATCACACGCGACTCGCTGTTCGCTCCTTTCTTAACGAGTTGGATAAAGGGGTGCTCATCCACCTCTTCGGATACGTCATCGGGACGAGCAGAGTATATGATTAGAGGGCAAAAACGCATGTTCCAGATTGAGTCATATACCCCCATCCCCGCCGTGTCATTCTGTGCTATCGGTCCCCTGAAGATATCCAGGATGACTATATCAGGTGAGAATGATTCCAGAAGGGACTCAGCTTCCTGGAATCCCGCTATCTTACATTCAACATCTCTTAGTTTTTGACTGAGTTCCTCTATTACAGTTTCGACACTCGCGGGTTCGTCTTCTATAAACAGTACTTTCAACATACTCTACCATTCGTTATCGTTTGACGGGCATGTCAAAAGTGAAACTTGCGCCGCCTAATTTGCCGGGTTGCGAAAGAAACATCTCGCCCCCATATTCCGCTACGAGTTCCGAAGCAACCGTCAAACCCATACCTATGCCGCCCGGCTTTCTCGTAACTCCTGGAAGGAAAACTCTTTTTGCATCCTCTTCGGGAACACCCGGCCCCGAGTCGTGTACGGATAATCTTATTCTCTCTCCGTGATCGAAGCGCGACAGGCGAAACTCAAGCTTTCTATTCTTCTTCACCTGCCGGAGCCAGTAAACTGCATTGTTTATCAAATTGAGAATTATCGCATCAAGTTCACCGGGATCAACAGCGACGCGAGTATTCGTAGTCGGGACTTTGACCTTGACCTTCATGTCCTCTACGTCTTTAGCAACGAAAGCCAGACATCGCTCCACGCTGTCTTCGAGAATGCTGTCTCTGCGTCGCCGCCTGAAGCTGCGACTAGCCAGCGGCGCGAACGTGTCGGCCAATTGCTCCATAGAGTTGATCGCATTAGCAGCCTGCTCCAGCTTTGAGTTCAGCGACGGATTAGCATCAACATCAACATGCTTATAGGCATACCGCACAAAGCTGGCAAAAATTGTCGTTCGGTTTCTAATTTCATGAACAAGCATCTGCGCAATAGTACCGACCGTGGCGAGACGGCTGTAATAGACGAACCGCTTCTTAATGGCATTTTTAACGGCGGTAATCTTCTTGCTGAACTCATTCAGCATCGGCAAGGCATCTGCGGCAGGGGCTCCCTCATCGGCGATTGCAACCATCTCGGCAAGGAGATCATCAGCGGTCAGATCCTCAAATAGATCCATCAGTTTCTCTTCGTCTGCAGGCCTTATTCGATCCTTGTCCCTTTCGTTTTCTAACTGATAGACAATAGCTTTTAGTATTCCCTGAAAGGCGACCGTTGAGTCATTTGCGAGTAATCCCTCTCTGTCGCTTTTATCCTTTATTCTGGGGTTGTTCTCGGCTGATATCGAGACATAACCCACGATTTGGCTAGTACTAAGACGAGTGCCCACTTTGCTAATCCTTCGAAGATCCAAGCCGAGCCAGTCCCTTGCATCCTCGGATTTCGGAAGTGCCAAAATTCCGTCTCTATAAACCGAGATACCCTTATGAGCTTTTATTGCCTTACGGACGCTGGATTTGTCCTCATGGAAACTCTCCGCGATCTCCTCGGTATCCCCTGAAGCTATGTCCCATGCGCGAATCTCGAAACCGAATGAACCGCAGGCAGATTCGATCTTCTCGTACTTGGTCAAATCATCGCTAGCCTTGACTATCTGTTCCCATACCAGAGTAAGATTTGCGGTTCGCGTTTTTCCCGTTCCCGCACGAATGGGAGAGAACTCGTATTTGGCGTGAACAGCACCTTCATCATCAACATGTCCTCGGATAGCGTACTTGGGTTTGGAAAGAAACTCGGGAGCCGATATTTCAACACGTTCCGATTTGTCAGCGGAGCCTGGAGGCGTGAGGAAGATTCTGAAATCATCAATCTCCGCAAAGGGTGAAATGAGTCTGCTTAAGTTGTCTCTCAGGTCTGATACCTTGTCCTCGTCCCATTCGGAATTCAGATCGTAAATGCGCACAAGTGTTCCCGATTTTTTGAACGGGATACTCTCGCCCATAGGTCGGATATCTACAAAGCATGACTCGATGTTTTCCTTGGATGATAGTTCCGACCAGTTAACGGACACCCTCCAACAGGGCTCGTCCGAGGTCTTCGTGAGCATCACAAGTCTGTTGCCGAGCCTCGCTGCTGAAAGACGCCCGAGTCCCTTTTCCCCTGAAGCGCGTCTGACACGTTTCCCTTTCTTGGAAACTGGATTTTCAACTCGAAACGGTGTTGCGACCGTGCACCATACATCCCTAATTGTCTCGCGTCCCATTCCGTAACCGTTATCCTTGATTTCCAAGTATTTCCCCTTTTTTGAATCAGTTCCGAAACGCACGTTAACACGTGTTGCATATGCGTCATAGGAATTTTTAACCAACTCAATAACGGCAACTACGTCATTGGTTACGAGGTCTGCACCAAGAGCTGCGAAAACACGCGGGTGCATCTTGAAAGGTATCTGCTCAATTTTTGAATCTACTTTATTCATAATTTATTTATCTGCTATATTACAAATAATATCGGCAAGCTTATATTCCGTCAACAAGTAAAATCCTTAAAATCCGGCCCAGTGAGAAAGTAAACAGGCGATAATCTGGATCCCCGATTACGACATTCCGGGACAAGCGGGCTAAAGGTCAGGGGTTGGAAAGAGAACTCTTAGAATAATATATTACAGAGAAGTAGCTTGATATATTTATAAAAGATGCTACAATCCCCGGCTCGTATTTCATATATTGTGAATTTTTCGGTCAATTGAAAGGAGTTTTTGAGAATGGCACAAAAGCGAGTTTATTTCTTTGGTAGTGGAAAAGCCGAGGGCAATGCGACAATGAAGGAGCTTTTAGGCGGCAAGGGAGCCAACCTGGCCGAGATGACCAACCTCGGCGTGCCCGTCCCGCCCGGTTTTACTATCGCCACAAAGGTTTGCAGCGAATATTACAGAACCGGCGGCAAATGGCCAAGAGGCCTGGCCGACGAAATCGATAAGAACCTGGCCAAGCTCGAAAAGGCAATGCGCGCCAGGCTCGGCAATCCCACGAAGCCATTATTGGTCAGCGTGCGAAGCGGTGCGGCCGTATCGATGCCCGGTATGATGGATACTGTTCTTAATCTGGGGCTGAACGACGAGGTGATTGAGGGGATTATCAAAAGAACAGATAATGCGCGGTTTGCATACGATATATATCGTCGGTTTATCGATATGTTCGGTAATGTGGTGATGGGCTGTGACCATGAGCACTTTGAAGAGGTGATTGCAGGGGCGAAGAAAAAGGCCAAAGTGAAAGTCGATAATGAGCTTAGTGCCGAGCAGTTGAAAGAGGTTGTTGCCGGATATAAGCGTGTTTACAAAAAACATGTCGGCCAGCTGTTTCCGCAGGATGGGCGGGACCAGTTGACACATGCGATCAATGCGGTTTTGGGTTCGTGGAACACGCCCCGGGCGGTTACGTATCGGAGGTTGAATAATATTACTGGATTGCTGGGGACGGCGGTGAATGTTCAGGCGATGGTCTTCGGCAATATGGGCGAGGACTGTGGAACGGGCGTTTGCTTTACGCGAAATCCGAGTACCGGGAAAAAGGAGTTCTACGGCGAGTACCTGATGAACGCCCAGGGTGAAGATGTTGTGGCGGGTATCAGGACGCCGGTGCCGTTGAAGAAATTAAACAGGCGGATGCCGAAGGCTTACAAGCAATTGACCTCTCTTATGACGAGGTTGGAGAAGCACTACAAAGATATGCAGGATATGGAATTTACGATTCAAAATAAAGTTCTTTATATTCTGCAGACACGTACGGGCAAACGGACGGCTGAGTCGGCGATCAAAAACGCAGTGGATATGGTCAGCGAGAGGCTGATAACGAAGAAAGAAGCGGTCAACCGGGTAACGCCGGAACAGATAGAACGTTTGCTGCATCCTCACTTTGACCCGAAGGCTGCGCGGAATGTGATTGCCAGGGGTCTGCCGGCGTCGCCGGGTGCAGCGGTTGGGCAGGTTGTGTTCAACGCCGATGCGGCGGAGGCGTGGAAGAAGAAGGGTAAAAAGGTCATCCTCGTGCGCATCGAGACGAGCCCGGAAGATATCGGCGGGATGGATGCGGCGGAGGGTATTTTGACGGCGCGGGGCGGGATGACGAGCCATGCGGCGGTGGTTGCACGCGGGATGGGAAAATCGTGTGTGGCGGGGGTGAACGCACTGCATATTAATTATAAAGTTAGGAAGATGAATGTGGGTAAATTGACCGTCAAGGAAGGAGACTGGATTAGTCTGGACGGCTCGACGGGTGAGGTCATGACGGGGCAATTAGGGACGGTGGAGCCTGTGATGAGCGGCGACTTCGGTAAGTTTATGGAGATTTGCGACGGGATTCGCAAACTTGGGGTCCGGACGAACGCCGATACGCCGGAAGATGCAAAAAGGGCGAGAGAATTCGGGGCTGAAGGGATTGGGCTTTGCAGGACCGAGCATATGTTCTTCGAGGGCGAGCGGATATGGCCTGTGCGCCAGATGATTTTGGCGGCGGATGATTACGCCGTGATGCTTCAACTGATAGATGCGGCGCACACTGAGAAAGAGAAAAAGGCGATTGAGAAGGAACATTCTACGGCGAAGAGGCAGTTCGAGGGGGCGTTGAAGAAGCTGCTGCCTCTGCAGCGAGGAGATTTTGAGGGCATATTTAAGGCGATGGACGGGCTGCCTGTTACGATTCGTTTGCTGGACCCGCCTTTGCATGAATTTTTGCCTCAGGATGCAGCGAGCCAGGCGGAGATGGCGAAGCGGCTTGGCGTTAAGCCGGCGGTGGTGAAGGCCAAGGTTGAGCAATTGCATGAGTTTAATCCAATGCTTGGGCATCGCGGGTGCCGGCTGACGGTGACGTATCCTGCGATTGGGCGAATGCAGGCGCGGGCGATTATCGAGGCGGCGCTGAATGTTAAGAAGACAGGCAGGGTTGTGCTGCCTGAGATTATGATACCTCTGGCCGGTGCTGTTTCGGAATTGAAGATAGTCAAGGATGATATTGTCGATGAGATCAAAAAAGTATTCAAAGAGAGGAAGAGCAGGATTAAATATCTGGTTGGTACGATGATTGAGGTTCCGAGGGCGGCGCTGACGGCGGATAAGATTGCGAAGGAGGCGGAGTTCTTCAGCTTCGGGACCAATGACCTGACGCAGATGACGATGGGATTTTCGCGGGATGATGCGGGTAAGTTCCTCGGCGAATACGTTAATAAGGGTATTTATGCCGCCGACCCGTTCCAGATACTCGACCAGGTGGGTGTGGGTAAGTTAGTTGAGATGGGTACGAAATTAGGCAGGAAGACGAGGAAGAAACTGAAGGTCGGTATCTGCGGAGAACACGGCGGTGAGCCGAACAGTATCGAATTCTGTCACCGGGTCGGGATGGATTATGTTTCATGTTCGCCGTTCAGGGTGCCGATTGCCAGATTGGCGGCGGCACAGGCGGCGGTCAGATAAATGATTAAGGATAAATGATTAGTGATTATTTATGGGAACGCTTCGGCCTAAAAGCAGGCCTCGCAATTACCATGAATATGATTAAGGATGATTGATTAGTGATTATTTATGGGAACGCTTCGGCCTAAAAGCAAGCCTCGCAATTACCATGAATATGACTAAGGATAAATGATTATTGATTAATGTCTGTTGATTATTGATTAATGACAAATAATTGACGATTTATTCCTGGGGAGAGCCGTTGAATGCTTTTGGCGTTCGGCGGACAGTGGTTAACCGGGAAAAAGGGCTTCAGCTCCTTCGGGGGCTGGAGCCCGAACTTTTTGGGTAAATGAGTGGATGAGTAAAAGAGTGGATGAGTGGATGCGTGAATGAGGAGGGAACAAAGGAGCAAAGGAACAAAGGCACGAAGAGAAATTAGACGCAGATTTCGCAGATTTCGCGGATTTTTTTTGCCTTTTCAATTCTTTTGTGTTATCTTCTGTCCATAATGGCTTGATTGACAACTGAGGATTTCTGTCAACATTTGACAAGCTGGAAACGGCTAAATTATTTGATAAAGGTGCATCGGATACTGTTAAGTACATAATTTTTGGAGTTAAAATATGCCAGAAGCAAAACTTAATCCCAATATTATTTATGAACTTCACCATGCGCTTGATCCTGTGATATTACAAGTGGCGGATAGAGTCCTAAAGTTGAAATGCTTCAAACGAGCTCATGAGCACTTCAATTGGGATATGCTTAATGATATCGGAATCATCAATCTCCTCAGAAAGGATTACTTACGTCACGGAAGCGTTGTGAAAACCTTTAAACTTTATCAGGAAACACGGCTTGATCGACGATCACAAAGATATGAGAGCATCTTTGCACTACTAGTAGTGACAATAGTGGGAGCAGTTATAGCAGGAGTAATCCTGGAAAACTACAAAGACAATAAAAGCAAGCTGGCGACATGGCTTGAGCGAATGAAAGAAGAGGCAAATTTATTTGGCACGGGTGATAAGATCCCCAACATCTTTGCTTCCGTTTTTCGGAACAGAAATAGAATTCCATATATTGAAAAATTTTGTTCGTCAACTGCAGATATGATGTTGGAAGACTTCAATCTAGTCTTGAAGTGTTTCATTGCACGGGAGATGCATCATGATGGACTCATTTCCTATGCAGATTATACTGAACTACTGGAGCATTTTTTAGCAAGATCTAGATCAAGCAAGTCAATACCCATCCTTAAGAAATTCCAGGATTTCTATCAAGAATACTCTTTGTCTGCAGGAAGCATTGATTCCAAGAAAATATTCATGGCAATTGAGGCTTATAGCAAAGGGAGCATTGCAAAGAAACTCGAAGCTGTTGGGGCAAAACTCAATCTACCGAAAAATACTGACACCGCAGATTGGTTTCATGGATTGCCAACATCGCCAGGCGCAGTTCTCGGAATAGGTCATGTCTTTGGTTATAAGCGAACCAAGACGAAGCATCCAATAATCCTTGTCGTTGATTCTGCTAAATTCACTCCCAAAGACATTGACTGGCTTTCATCTAGTTCTGGTGCTGTCACAACCAACTGTGGAATGACAGGCCACATTCCTGTTATCTGCCGTGGTCTTGGTATTGGATGTGTGGTTCTTCCTTTTCCTGATTTTTCACGAATTCGCAACGGAAATCGAATTGGGATTTGTGGAACAAAAGGTATAGTTGCCACCGGGCTCCTGGTAAAAATGTAAACTGGCTGATCTCTGATCCCCGGCAACTGGCAACCGGCGACTAAATATGAGATATGAAAATTGAACCGAAGCAGCGGTTGTAATCGGACTCCCCCAGCTTCGCTTTGCGAAGCAAGGCATGTGGGCCGTTGAACTGAGGTATCAGCACTTTGTTTATAAATTGAGGTATAATACCATGATAGTTATTGATTCAGAAATACATGGCTGGTCACAGCCACAAGGGCTTCCTCCACTGTCCTATCAATGTGGTTTCTGCAATAACATAGTCTCTTCAGTGCGCGGATATAAAGCCGGCATAGGTAAAGATGGAAGTGGCACACAACTAGCCGCAGTATACATTTGTTCGCACTGCGGCGGGCCCACATTTGTGGATCCCAGTGGAAATCATATGCCAGACGTACCTTTTGGTGATTCTGTCAAACATATCCCAGAGGATGTGGCAAAACTCTACGATGAGGCTAGGCGGTGCACAAGCGCAGGCGCCTATACTGGAGCAGTCATGCTCAGTAGAAAGATACTGATGCATCTTGCGGTTGAGAAGAAGGCAAAGGTAGGTGAAAGTTTCGCATACTACGTTAACTATCTGGCAGATCAAGGCTATGTACCTCCAAATGGCAGGGGCTGGGTGGATCACATACGTAAGAAAGGAAATGAAGCAAACCATGAGATTGCTAGTATGAGCCGCGATGATGCGAAGGATCTTATAGTTTTTCTTGAGATGCTTCTGAAGTTCATGTATGAGTTCCCAAACATGATTCCTCCTTCGCAACCAAGCGATGGCCAACAAGCCGATACAGCCGGGTAGTGTGTGCAGCAAGCTTGCTTGTGCCTCAGGTACTTGTTTGCACACTCGGAATCATTCAATGAAAGAGATTGAGCAGAAAAGCAAGAAGCAACGGGAACTTCTTATACAGAAAGAAGTCTGTCTTTCCCGTTTTATACAGACTGTGTAATTACTTTTGGAAGGCAATAAATTGGGCCCTACCGAGGAAGCAATAAAGTATCTTACTACATGCTGTCGGAACATTGGCACTTTCTCAGGCACGGGTGCTTCTTATACATTCTTAAAGAACCTTGCCAGTCAAATTGAACAATCAAAACCATCTAAAGTTTTTCCCGATCGTTACAAGGAGCATGTCGCTTATGCGGTCAACATGGTTGCAGTTAATTTATTTCTTTCACCTCCTGCTGCGATTGCGTCACTTTACCTTGCTACAAGATTTGAGTTCTATTTTCGAATCCTTTCAGGCAAACTAAATGGTGATGGTACTTGGATTTCTTCAGAAACGAAATCTACCGCTCAAGCTGCAATAGATGATCGGCGATTAAAAAAAGAACGGATATCGAGTCTCTCTTTAGCATATCGAATTATGATGACAGATTCATCACTTCAGATTGTTCAACAATTCAACAAGATTGACAATTGCCTATATCAAAAACCTGTTACTCTTGCTAATGGCCACAAAGTCCATAATATTGGTGATCGAATTGAGTTTGGGCGTCTTGTAGTAGGCCACGGTCATTGGGGCGATATCTCGTCTGAGTCAGTATTTTATGGTCTGCTAACTGGAATAGTATTCTACAATCAAGCATAACAGGCTGACACCCGGTCGCCCTTGCCTTCAAAAACAATTTCTGTCTTCCGCCGCCTGTAAGACGGCGTTATACCGGGAAAGAAATAACCCCGGCCATCCTCCTTCGCAGGAGCTACGCCGTGGCAAGCAGGGGGGGCTAAATCCCCATTTTGCGGGTTAAAATGGGTAAAGATTCCACAAAAAATCAATCAAAAGCGCACATACCTAACGACAAAATCGGAAAAAAATAAAAAAATTTTAAGTCTTTTATAGCCGGGCGCTTACGCTTCCGGCTCCGTTATTTAACAAGCCAATTTTCGTATCAAAAGCGCACATTCGGGCAATTATAGAGAGACAGTTTTTAGTTTTGAGTTTTGAGTTTTTAGTTGGTTGAGGCCGAAAAAGACGCAAATACGAATATCGAAGCACAACAAACTGGATCCCTGCCTAAGGCATGCAGGGACAAGCGAAACAAATTCGAATTTTCGAAACAAGGGGGCAGGAGTGTTGAGCGTAGTGGAGGCTGTTTTGCGCACGTGTGGCAGATTTCTCGACTGCGCCTTCGGCTACGCTCGAAATGACAAAAAAATAGATTCTTCGCTTCGCTCAGAATGACGAATAAATAAATTTCCGCGAATTTGGTGGGGTTTTGCGAGCAGTTCACGTCAAAATATATCTGCCGGAGTTTATCTTTCGGCTGCGCGTATGGATAGCGCTTCGGTACCGGAAAAGACATTACGGCTACGCGTTCCGCAGGATACCGCTTACGCAGGGTAAATACACGATTGTGGACCCTGAGGATTACGAAAGACTCGCCGTATATAAATGGTTTGCGGCACGGTTTGAAAGAGGCTTCTACGCCTTGCGGACGGGTAAGGACAGCAAAGGAAGACAAAGAAACGTGAGGATGCATCGAGTAATACTGGGTGAGCCGAAAGGTAAAATTATTGACCATATAAATCATAACGGCCTGGATAATCGAAGGGCAAATCTTCGAGTTGTTACGAGGCAGCAGAACACCTGGAACAAGCGCAAGCAGAGGGGCAATTGCAGCTCGCAATATAAAGGGGTGACGTGGTTAAAGAGGGCGGGAAAGTGGCAGGCGAGAATAATATGTAACGGCAAGTCGATTTTTATTGGTTATTTTGATGATGAGGAAAAGGCTGCGAGGGCTTATGATGCCAAAGCAGCCGAGTTGTACGGAGATTATGCGGTGCTGAATTTGGCGGCAGGTTAGCCCCCGGCGCGAAGTAACGCGGATATCCGCGGCTTGCGAACCTGGCGCGGCAGCCGAGACAACTTGCCGAGAAGATCAAGGTATTCGATGGGCCGTAAGCTGCCGGGCAACTTCGGTTGTTGAGCGGTCCTAAACAAACTCGCCCCGGATACCATCATTGTAAGAGCTTATTCGCCACAGTCAAGGGTTGGAAACATGTCAGCCTGGAAAAACTTGACAAATTGCCGGATATCTGTCCTAATGGATGCTGAATAACGTTGATTGCTCTTTTGATGCATTGGTTCCGGCGGAACTTTACAAAAAGCGTGCCACCATATATGACGACAAAAAAGAAAGGGTTCCGTAAGTTTCATATAACAGAAAGTTGTGATTGGCGGGGTGTAGCTCAGCTTGGCCAGAGCGCCTGCTTTGGGAGCAGGAAGTCGCTGGTTCGAATCCAGTCACCCCGATTCAAAAATCCTCGTTATTAGCTTAACAGCGGGGATTCTTCTTTGTTCTTCTATTAATTGTTTATTAAATTTGGCTCTGTGCGGCAAACAATAATATCATATTAAGAGCCTATCCCAATAACCCTCTGGCTTCGACCGGCTGCGTCGATCGTGACCGGCGTCAGGCTGCATCGTCAATGCTGTACATTGCCTGCTTCGCCTTCCTTGCCCACAACCGACTCGCTCGGTCTCGGGCCGACGAGAGGTTATTCGGATAGGCTCTAACAATACCACCGTTAGGATATGGTTTCCAACCTAATTGAAGTACTGAAGCAGGACAAATCCAACTTTGGCAAGGTAATATATCTTGTCAAAGGAACAATGCCGCCAGAACACCGGCAGCAGCCACAAAAATGACCGGGCCTAAAATCTTTAGCACGATTTTCATCAGCGGCGTTTCAAAGTAACTGGCTGAAAGCGCCATGCACAGGTGTACGGGAGTGAGAAGAAGTCCACAGGCCAGGCCGGAAAAAGCCAGAGTTTCGAGTTCTACCTTTGCATCCTGTCCGGTACCGATGAAGGGGATTAGGAATGGGAAGGTAATTGCCACCGTCGGCATGGTAACGCCGGTTAGAAAGCCAACCAGCAGGGGCAGGAAAAAGATGAGAAAATTTGGCGGTACGTTCATTTCTGAAAAGAATTCGACTACAGCCGGAATGGCCCGGCCTGCCTCGAGATTAAGCTTGAACAGCAAGGCTCCAAGGATCAGGAATACAAAGTCAGGTTCGGCACCTGATTTGAAGAGCGTTGCCCAGCGATTCAAAGGCACCTTGTGAAGAATCAGGAAGATCAATATAGCCAACAGGATTGCGACGGCAGGGGACAGATTGAGGCTGGCATAGAGTACTGCCACCAGGACAATAGGCCAGAAGGCGTGAATAAAGTTACGTATGTTGTCCACGAATCGGCCGTGAGACTGATTTTTTCGGTCTCTTGGTGGTATACCGGATAATAATAGGAAAATCACACCGCCCAGTGTACCTGAGAGCATAATAACCATATTGTGTGAAATAAGCACAAAAGCAGATATGCCGAACATGCTCTGGATCAAGGGTACAGCCGGGAAAAGGGGCCAGACTGATTCCCACTGGTGACGGAAGAAAAAATTAATGGCTGCTGAACGGGACCGTTCCACACCGATACGGTCGCCTAAGTCACGAACCATCGGTGCTGACAGCATAATCCCGCCTGGTGTGGGCAGCATGCCCATCATCATGGGAATCGCCGAGAGGGCGAAACGCCGGCTTCGAAACAAGCCCTGAATCGCAGGAGTCAGGCGCTGTGAAACGCCGGTCTCTTTCATCGCACCTCCAAGCACGTTAACTGAAATTACCAATACTGTCAGCGTAATGAAAAGGTATCCCGTTGTTTGGTCCAAAGGCTTATTATGCCATTCGTGAACAACCGTAGTCCAAAACTCGCTCGGATTTACCCCCAGAAGTATCGCCAGGGCGATCGATGACAAAAGCATTGAGCGTCCAAGTTTGACCTTCAGTCGCAGCAGAACAACCAGCAGGGTCAATGCCAAAGCCATTGCAATTAGTGCATACATCTGATAGTATTTCTGTATCCTGAAAATCTGTTTGAAAATCTTTCCATTGAGCAATGGCGAGATCTTCGTTGTTTTTGTCAGGTACAAAATCTACTATTTCCTGATGACTGCTGCAAGCAGTTTCTGATGCAAAGGATTTTGGAGGTTGTTGTTAATCTTTACGGCTGTGCTACAAAAGCATACGCAGAAGTGTAGTTGTGAAAAAAGTTTATGGAAGGCAAGGTGACAAAATGAACAATTGGCAGATTCGTGGTAGAGCGTATAAGAACATCTTTATGTGCTGTGTGGTGATTTTGGTTGCCTGTGGGACACAGGCAGGTGCGAAAGAGTGGGTATCGGTGCTTTTTTCTGAGCCGCTCGAGCCAATCAGATTCGGGGCACAAGAGATCGAAAAGGTGCTGGAGGACAGGCAGTACAGGGTCACCAACAAGCCCGTCCGTGGAGTGTGGATTACTCTGGGTCTGGAATTGGGGACACTGGGGCCGCAGTGCTATCAGATTCGCAGGACTGGTCCGGCCCGGATACGGATAGTCGGCGGAGATGCAGTCGGATGTATGTACGGCGGACTCGAACTGGCAGAGAAGATACGGCTCGGGGAGGAGCTGGCGGACATTCGAGAGTCGCAGGGCAAGCCGGATATCCTGAAACGCGGGATTAAGTTTAATATTCCTTTAGATGCGCGGACGCCGAGCTACGATGACACGGGGGACGCGGCGCAAAACAATTATGCCGAAATGTGGAACTTTGCCTTCTGGAAAGAATTTTTGGATGATATGGCACGCTGTCGTTATAACAATCTCACTCTTTGGAATCCTCATCCTTTCCCGTCGATTGTTAAGCTGCCGGACTATCCCGAAGCCGCTCTGGAGAACGTCTGCGTGACGACGTTGAAACCGACCTATAAATCCGGCGCATGGAGAGACCCGCAATTTGTATCACCTGATGTTTTGAAAAACCTTAAAGTCGTTAAGAAGATGTCTATGGATGAGAAGATTGAATACTGGCGACGGGTGATGAAATATGCAAAAGACCGGGGGATAGACATCTACTTTATAACCTGGAACGTCCTGATGAACAGCGTTGAAGGCAAATACGGCATTACCAATGCGCAGGACAATCCAAAGACAATCGCCTATCTGCGTCAATGCGTTCGCGAAACCGTGCTGACATATCCTCTGCTTGCCGGTATCGGCGTTACTGCCGGGGAGAATATGAAGAACCGAAATGACGAATACGACCGTGAGAAGTGGCTTTGGAAAACGTACGGCATGGGTATTATGGATGCAAAGAAGCGGCAGCCGGACAGGGAAGTGAAATTCATTCATCGTGTCTGGAATACGGGCCTGGGCAAGATTATGACCGATTTTGCCGATAACTACCCGGATTCTTTTGAGGTTGGTTTCAAGTATGCCAGGGCGCATATGTACTCATCGACAAAGCCGCCTTTCTGCAAGTCCCTGCTAAAGGAAATGGAACCGTACAAAGTGAAATGCTGGTGGAATTTGCGCAACGACGACATATTCAATTTCCGCTGGGGTGACGCTGAATACGTGCGGGCATTTCTTTCCAACCTTCCGCCAGGAGAACAAACCGCAGGTTATCACATGGGTTCGGATGGATATGTCTGGGGGAGGGAATTTACCAGTCTTGAGCCCGAAACGCCGCGTGTGCTGGAAATCAAGAAACACTGGTATAGCTTTATGCTTTGGGGACGATTGGGATATGACCTTAACTTGAAACGGGAGTTTTTTCAGAAGGTTTTGCTTTGGCGGTTTCCCGAAACGCAAGGTTTGGATTTGTATGATGCCTGGACAACGGCTTCGAAGATTATTCCACTTGTTAACCGGTTCCATTGGTGCAACTGGGATTTTATGTGGGCGGTGGAAGGATGTTTCGACCAGCGAAAGGGTTTTCATACAGTGCAGGACTTCATCAAAACCAAACCGATGCAGGAAAGCGGTTTGATGTCGATTCCGGAATATGTGGACAAACATCTTACGGATGAACAGATGGAGGGCAAGACACCAATCCAGGTAGCTGAAGAATTGCGGAATTATGCGAATCGGTCTCTGAATCAGGTTGGCCTTATTCGCAGTCGGGTAAAACATGTGGGCAGGGAACTTCGTCTGACGTTGTCGGATATTGAGGCAATGTCTCATCTTGGTGATTATTATGCCTCGAAAATCCTTGGTGCCGTAGAGCTTCATTTGTTTGAGAAGTCGGGGAACCAAACTAATAAGAAACAGGCAATTAAACATCTTCTACAAGCGCAACAGCATTGGGAAGATTACGCATCGGTTGCTGGTAAAATGTATAAACCTCAGCTTTTGGCCCGGACACGCGTGCTTGACTGGATGAAAATTTTGGGTGATGTCAAAAAGGACGTAGAGATTGCACGTTTAAGCAAGAGCAGGGAGTAGGCAGCAATAAGTCTGGTTTTGGTCGTTGGCAGTAGTAAGGCTTGGGGGGGAGGTCCAAAATAGCTATGGTGTCCATGCGAATTTAGTAATATACTGATTGTCGAAAACTTAGCTAAGTTGCTAAACATCGTAAATCGGAAATATCGGATTGGTATAACATTTTCTGTCCGGAGAGGTCCATTTTAGGAGGATTTGCTATGTCGAAACAGCATATCAGCAGACGTCGTTTTCTTGCTGCAACAGCAACGACTGCCGCCGTCACTATTGTACCGAGGCACGTCCTTGGCGGGCCGCGAAATATCCCGCCCAGTGAGAAACTCAATATCGCCGGTATTGGTATCGGCGGTATGGGTAAAAGCAATCTGCGACAGCTTGAGAGCGAAAATATCGTGGCCTTGTGCGACGTGGACCATAACTACGCAGCCGGAACGTTTAAGAGGTATCCCAAAGCAAAGGTCTATACTGATTTTAGGAAAATGCTGGACAAACAAAAAGATATCGATGCCGTTGTGATTGCTACGCCGGACCATACACACGCTGTTATCTCTATGGAATCAATGCGGAGGGGAAAACACGTTTATTGTCAGAAGCCGCTGACACACGATGTCTATGAGTCCCGCATGCTGGCAAAAACTGCTAAAGAAACCGGTGTCGCCACGCAAATGGGAATTCAGGGGCATTCAGATGAGGGTGGCCGGTTGATTTGTGAGTGGATTTGGGCCGGTGCCATAGGAGAAGTCCGTGAGGTCGATGCCTGGTGCAGTTTATCATATTATCCCTTCGGCCATGCAGGGTGGAGCTCTAAGTGGAGCCGGCGTCCAAAGGAAACGCCGCCGGTCCCATCAACACTGGACTGGGACCTCTGGTTAGGCCCCGCGCCTAAGCGCTCCTATCATCCGGCATACCATCCGGCTGTGTGGCGCTGCTGGTGGGATTTCGGCTGCGGGATGATGGGAGACAGAGGTGCCCATACTCTGGATCCGGTCTTTTGGGCGTTAAAGCTGGGACATCCGACAAGTGTGGAGGCATCCTCTCTGGATTTAAATCCAGAGACGCATCCGGTGGCATCTATTGTAACCTACAAATTCCCCGCACGTGGTGATTTGCCCCCGGTCAAGCTGACATGGTATGACGGCCTCCGAGCACCCCGACCGATAGACATAGAAGACGGCAGGCGTTTGGGCAATGTGGAAGGCGGTGCGCTGTTCAAGGGCAGCAAGGGCAAGCTCATGGCTGGTGTTTATGGAGAAGGGGCTCGACTGATACCCGAGAGCAGGATGAAAGAGTATAAACAGCCCCCGAAAACCATCCCAAGGGTAAAAGGCTCGCATGAGCAGGACTGGGTGCGGGCATGCAAGGATGGCCAACCGGCTGGAGCAAACTTTGAGTATTCGGGTCTGTTGACCGAAGTATGTTTGCTTGGCAATGTGGCAAGGCGGGTTGATGCCAGGATCGAATGGGACGCAGATAACATGAAGGTGACAAATATGCCGGAGGCCAATAAATACGTTCGCACTCAATACCGCGAAGGTTGGAGCTTATAAGTGAACTAACGCTGCGTAAAATTGCGACGGTGTTAAGAGCAATCCTTTTTTCTAAAAAAGGCCACCCTTCGATTACACTCAGGACAGGTTTTGCGCGTGACAGGCATGTCAGCCTTTTGGGTTTCGTTCATCTGACATCGAGGTCCTGCTGTAATCCCGGTGCCCAAATAAGCTCATCAAATCTTTCGGGGGGGACACATTCGATATGGCCATCCACAAATCCGATGATGTAACCTCTTGGTCCTCGCGGGCGTTCCGGGAGCAACTCTCGTCCACCAGCGGGCGGACTGTTGAAGCGAACTTCGAAGATGAGTACGGTTCTTCCCGGCTGCTTAATATCGCGAAGTTTCCAGCCTTCTAAGTGCTCGTTCATTGCCCATGCCCGGCCGGCTTCAGGGGCAAAAAGTGAGGTGAGGATTTTCTTGTCACCAATATATTCGTTGAGGGCGACCGGCCAATTGTCGGCAGGTGGGAAACGTCCTTCATTTTCATCGCAGTACATAGCCGTTGCCAGGCATATCTGCTTTACGTAAGTCATGGACACCGTTCTCCTGGCCTGTGTTCGTGCGCTGGAAAGTGCGGGCATTAGGAGGGCCATCAAAATGGCTATGAAGGGTATCAGGACAATACCGATGGCGGAAGTGACAATCCCTGCTATGGCAAGGCCCTTGCCCTTTAGCTGTTCGGCTCTTTTGTTAATTGCACAGAGGCCAACAATGCCGAGGATCAAGCCGACGATTGCAGTCAGTCCACAAGTGAAGATACCGCAGATGCCCAGGACCAGACTGGCTATAGCAAGGCCGGAAGTTTTGGCAGAGGGTAACGGTTCAGCTACTGAATTGATATTATTCATTTTATGGTCTCCTAACAAATGAACAAACGTCTTAATAACACAGGGTGGACTATCCAGCCTGCACACTTATGATTGTAAGAACAAGGCATATCACTGTCAATATTGCATATCCAGGCCGTATATAAGAGCTTTTTCCCAAAGGCCGTTTCTTCGTGGGTGCGGTATTAGTCGATCATACCTTAATACCCGGCAGTTGGCTTAGCCTTACTGTCTAACAGGAGTGGGTCCGGGGGAGTTTTCCAAACCCGGCATAAGGGTTTTTCTGTGCGAATCCATCCTTTTTTGCCCAATTGTTTTTCGATGGAATAAAGGAGTTCTCCCGTATCTGCATGGCGATATTCATAGAGGGATACTACGCTTGAATTCTCCTTGCCAGTATCGGTTGTCGACAAAGCGTAGAAAAGCGGCTTGGCATTTGGTAAGGGGCGTTTGACGGTCAAGGAAGGCATCTGCCTGTTTTTGCCGGGTATCTTGTGAACATAGACTCCAACCAGTCCCTCGTAAGTTCTGGCAGGCTCGATTGCATAAAACGGTATTGATTCTACAAAGTCCCACTTGCGGGTCTTTTCCACGCCGTCGCGCAGTAGATAGTACCTTCGGTCCTGCTTGTCCCGTATTTGATAGACCGCCACCGGCAGAGCAAGACGGGGGTCATCAACATTCAATCGGTACATGATTTGATTGTAGTCGTAACGCGGCGTGGCATTCTCAGCAGGAGCGGAAAAGGTGTGCGAATAAGTGCCCTCAAAAAAGAGTATGCGGCCGTCGTCTTTATCAAAAAGAGGGTGTTGCTTCGGATTGTAGAAGGAGTATTTATTGTGCGTTACAATCTTTCTGGCATAGGCCCACGGCCCGACAGGTGTGTCGGCTTCGGCGTACCAGACTTCGCCCAGGAAGGAGCTTTCGCCGAACTGCTGAACAAAGATTGTGACCCATCGCTGTCGGTAGGCGTTGAAATAGACGGTCCCGCCGTGAGGAATGATTTTTTTGCCCGACTTTATGTCGTACAGATGCACGTTCTCCGTTTCTTGCTTCAGGGCCTTGATGACAGGGGTCTTTGCAAAGGTGTTGTTACCCGTCAGTTCCGCAAAGCTGACCCAGCGGCAGGGTGTATCTGACTTGCCGATATCCAGCCGTGGTGCGCGCCGGCCGATGGATTTTTTCGGTTTGAGGGCAGTCAGCACCTCGTAATGGTTGGCGTCGATAACATCATCCCACTTGGCCCTTACACGCATCCGGACCGCCAGAGGGAAAGGGGTGGCAAAATAATAGTATTTCCGACCCTCCGCGTTCACCCTAAAGGCATGTCCGGAGCTTGAATATGGCAGGAAGTCCGCACCCGAATGCACCAGCGGCTCGAACGACTGCGTCGTATCGTTGTAAACCACAAGACCGCGTCCATAGGCTTCTCCGAGGCTCTTCATTCGTGCATATTTGGCGACCATCCGCTGCCGGCCTTGTTTGTCCCTGATGGTAAGCAGTCCATCCAGCCAGACCATGCCCGGTTTTTTCAAAGGACACATTTTTTTGCTAAATCCGTTTTCGTCAACGTAGTATTTCAGGTTGATACCTATTGTTGGATTCAGTCCTCCGTGTCCCGGTAAATCAGATACGGCGCCGGCCATAGCAAAGTGCCCGAGTGGGTATGAAGGCCTTCCCGTGTCGCCCCACATCCAGAACAACCGGCCACGGTAGAGGCACGTGTATACTGAATCCTGTCCGGTTACCTGTCCATTGAGAACGGGATTTTTCAGCGGGACCGGATGCCCGGTCAGGACGCTATCACGATAGATACCCTGGCCCGTTACTCGGTACAGTCGTTCAGCGATATTGAGGCGGTCGATTTTGATGACGGTACTTCCACCCCGCGAAATCTTGAGCCTTTTTCCACGGAAGCCAAATCCGTCTTTCGAAAATTCATAACCGTGGCTTTCAACAAAGAAGAAGACCTCCATGTCCATTAAGCCCGGTTCATAAAAAGCGACAATTCCATGGCTGTCCGTAAAGTATCTTATGTTGTTGGTGGTTCGTAATTCGACCAGAGGCACTCCCCGCCCGGTCTGTCGGTCAATAACCTGAATCTTGAAGTATTGGCTCGAAGGTTCTTCGTTATTAAAAGGATTTTGCTTAGGGGAAGCAGCCGAACAGAAACTAAAAAGAACCGGGATAAGTATCATCGAAACAAGCCACAGAGGTTTTTTATTTATTGATTTCATTTCTGTATCCACCTTTCAGCACTCATGCCAAAGCCGACAAACAGTCTGATTCTCATTCGTTACAAAAGGCTCTGGAAGAAAAGTATATCGAATTTAATATAGAATAGAAAGCAGGAAAAACAGCGGTGTGTCTCTCGTAGAAAGGCAAAAAACGGATACTCAACCTTCAAAAGAACACTCTGAAGTAGAATGGCCGTTGTTTAGTGCGATACACGGTCGCTTTACCTGACAGCGATTCGCCCATTGGTGAGCGAATCGCCGGCATTGTTATATGAGCGGAAACGTGTATGAAAATCCTTGTTTATATTGGTGATTAGTAGCGACGTCCACCACCACCACCGCCACGACCACCGCCGCCGCCACGGCCACCGCCACCGCCGCCGCCAAAACCACCACCTCCTCCTCCTCTGCGTCCGCCACCTCCGCCACGGTCGGTTTTCGGACGAGCCTCGTTGACGTTAACGGTACGGCCCTTCAAATCTTTCTCGTTCATTTCTGTGATTGCGGTTTGGGCTTCATTCTTTGAGGGCATTTCGACAAATCCAAAACCTCTTGACTCACCAGTGAACTTATCTTTTATGATAGTGGCGGTGCTGACCTGGCCAAATGCTTCAAAGGCCTCACGCAAGTCGTCTTCAGTTACCTCACGTGCCAAATTTCCTACATAGATATTCATTTCGATTTCCTTTTCTTGCCTTTAATAGATATTTCCCATTTAAAGGACTTAACTAAACAGTTGAATTTTTCTTTCATTGAAGCATTAACGATGGCCGCCAACTACAACTGACCTGGGGTCTTTCACAGGTTTGCTCCCCCCATTTCCTGCCTGATCCGAGGATAGAGTTTGCCCGCAATTACCCGACTCAAGAGCGACCTGCAACAACAACGGGAGGGAGCCAGACAGCTCATCTAACTCCCTTCCCAAAAAGAAATATTAACTTTCTGCCGGTTCTGCCGGAGACTCTTCAGAGGGTTTTTCCTGAGGCTCCTCGGACGGTGCCTGTTGAGGCTCTTCCGGAACTTGAGGTTTTTCTTCGCAAACCATACGATTCACTCCTTTCATAAACAAATAAACTTAGCTTTTAATCTTATCTTTCTTCCTTACAGTAGAAGATTCAGCATTATCCCGGTAAAAAAAACACTTGTCAATATCTTTTTTAGATAAATATATAAATTGTATTTTTTCGCCTCGGCCGGCTTTATAACTCTTTCTTCAAAACAGGTCATTTCGTAAGCTGACAATGGCAGCATGGGCTTAAGAAGGAGGTTGCGTTTTCAATACAGATTCGGTATATTAGCGTTAATTGGGCATTTCGTTTCAAAAATGACAATCAGACAGATGGAAAGGAAACATTAGTGAACAAACTTTTAGCTTTGAGGATCGGTATCAGTCTTCTGGTAGTCCTGGGTTCGGTGGAGGTTTACGGGGGCTCCGGTGGTGATTATTGGCCAACATGGCGGGGGCCTGATGCCACAGGTGTGGCCCCAAATGGCAATCCCCCCCTGACCTGGAGTGAGACGGAGAATATTAAATGGAAGTTCAAGCTGCCCGGTGATGGTACCTCAAGCCCAATCATCTGGGCTGACAGGATATTCTTTCAGACGGCCATTAAGACAGATAAAAAGGGGACGCCAGCCGCTTCCGAGGCTCAGAATTCGGGAGGAAGTGCAAGCAGAAGACCCTTTCACGGCGGAAAGACTCCGACGAATGTTTACAAGTTTGTCCTTGTCTGTGTGGACCGAAAGAGCGGCAAGCTTCTCTGGCAGAAGACCGTTCGTGAAGAGCTGCCTCACGAGGGGCATCATCCTACTCACGGCTTTGCTTCTTATTCACCGGTCACCGACGGCAAGCACGTCTGGGCGAGTTTCGGTTCTCGCGGTGTGCATTGTTATGACGTCGAGGGCAACCACATATGGAGCAGGGACCTGGGGAAGCTGAGAGCAAAGATGATGTTCGGCGAGGGCAGCTCGCCGGCTCTGGCCGGTGGTGCGGTGATTGTCGTGATGGACCATGAAGGCGATTCTTTCATCTATGCGTTAAGTAAGAAAACGGGTCAGACGATATGGAAAAAAGGCCGGGATGAGGTCACTTCCTGGGCGACGCCGGTTGCCGTTGAAGTCAACGGGAAGATACAGGTGATCGTCAGCGCAATGAAATTCGTTCGCAGCTATGACCTTAAAACGGGGGGGCTCGTCTGGCAATGCAGCGGGCAGACCGGAAACGTAATTCCTTCCCCGGTCGTCGGTTTCGGGAAGGTGTTTTGCACCAGCGGTTTTCGCGGCAGCGCCCTGCAGGCTATCGAGCTGGGACGCACCGGTGACCTGAGCGGTTCCGATGCCATTAGCTGGGAGGTTAATGAAGCGACCCCTTATGCGCCCTCACCCCTGCTCTACGGTGACAAGATTTATGTCTGTTCCGTCAACAAGGCCATCATTTCCTGCTACCAGGCCAAGACCGGCAAAGCCAACTTTGTGAAGCAGCGTCTTGAGGAAGCCGGAGATATTTATGCCTCACCGGTAGGAGCAGCTAATCGGATTTATTTCGTTGGACGAAATGGCGTTTGTCAAGTCATCAAGCAGGCAGAGGACTTTCAAGTGTTGGCTACGAACACTCTGGATGACAAGTTCGATGCCTCGCCTGCCATTGTTGGAGACGAGTTGTTCCTGAAGGGTAAAACACATCTTTATTGTATTGCTAAACCACGCGAGAAAAGATAACGTCAGGAAAACTTCAGATAAGAGCGGCGGGCAATCGGGACAGGATGATTTCAAAGTTTGATGCCGATCTTCTTCCACGTAGTCAGGATATCCCTCTTGGTAAAGAAACCAACATGGCGAAACACTTCCCTGCCCTTGCTGTCGAAAAAAATCTGAGTCGGAATCGCTCTGACCCCGTACTTCGCACCTGCAGCCCTGTCTTGCCACACGTCAATATACTTTATTTGAAATTTCGCCGAGTACTCGGCCCTCAGCTCGTTTAAGATAGGCGTCATCCGCCTGCATGGTGGACACTTGTGCGAGCCAAGCTCCAGCAGCACCGGCAGGTTGGAACCGGCGGTTTCCCCCGCAGCCGGTATAGTTTGACTCCACCTGCGACCGTCCTTTTCAAACTCGACTTTGTCTTTGTGTATTTTAAGGACCCTCACGCCATCTATCACATCCTCTTCGTGTGCCATTTTGCCGTTAATCATAGCCATTGGGTCCGGGTCATTCTCAGTATAGAAGATACCGGTCAGCGATACATCATTGTTAAAAACCGCAGAGGCTGTCGTTGCCCAGGCGCCTTTTATCGTGGGCCAAAAATGATAGACAATACCCGCCACAATCAAAATGGCAAAGCCCAATAACAGCACACGCAATGAACATTTATTGTTTTTCTTCACTGCCTGTATTTGTATTTCACTGTTATTGGCTCGCCGCTGTTCTTTGTCATATTTATCGGCGATGCGGTCAAAATTCAACATTTGCGTAAGTGCCCTTAAAGATGGTATTCACAAAACTCACTCTATTGCTTGTTTTCGGCAATTTTTGATAGGCACTTAATGGATTTTATGAAACGGCCAGGATGGCGGTAAAGAACACTTTTTATGTTCATTTGTTTCGTTACCGTATCACGGCAGTGGTGCTGAGGGCGGTTCATTGTCAGTTTGATTCCTGCGCTTTTTCGATAATAAAGTCATCTATGAATAATCGTTTCGGCGGAGATATATAGATTTGCTTTTGTGTTGCTATAACGTTGAGGGCGGCAAAATTTTCCGGCATTTGGAAGATTTGTCCTTTCTGATGGTGGCGGATGGGGCATGAGAGGGTCGCCGGATTTTTCTTTTCAAGTTTTCTAAGAGCTTTGCCGGCAGATGGTTACACGTCAGAAAACCAAAAACATTTTTTTGTGGCACACCAATTGCTATTTTCTGTAAACGGTTAACAAAACTTTTTAGATAAGGTCGTGAATAAAGATAAGGAGATATAGAAATGAGTTTCGCATTAATGGCAGGAGTCACGGGCCTGCAAGCCCACCAAAGAATGCTCGATGTAGCCGGCAATAATCTGGCCAATGTCAATACTATAGGTTATAAGAGCAGCAGAATTGTTTTCTCGGAGATGTTAGCCCAGATACTCAAAAGGGCGTCGGCGCCAACGAGTACAATCGGCGGCATCAATCCTCAGCAGATAGGCAGCGGTGTCCAGGTAGCCGGCATAACTCCAGACATGGCTCAAGGTAATCTCATAAGGACAAATAATCCGCTGGATTTGGCAATGGAAGGACAAGGCTATTTTGTGCTGAGTGACGGTTCACGAAACGTTTACACGCGTGCAGGTGCGTTTGCTGTTGACGCAAGCTCGAATTTAGTTGACCCATCTACGGGCTATATTGTTCAGCGTATCGGTACGGTGGGCGAAAGTGATGGTTTTCAGACACCCGGTATCGCCGATACCAAGATTCCTTACGATGTGGCAATGCCGGCAAATGCGACCTCTGAAATAAAGGTATCAGGCAATCTAAGTGCTGATGCAGCACTTGCTACAACACAAACAAACCTGCTGAGATCGGATACAACTTATACCAGCAGCGGAAGCAACGCTCTCGGAAGCACGAGAATCGCAAACCTCGACCAATATACCGGCACGCTGACCTCGGGAGTGATTACCTTCGCCGGTTATAAGCCGGACGGTACTGCTTTAGGCGCCAGTCCGACTACTGATCTGACGATGGATGTTGATGCAACAACCACAATAAATAACCTACTGACGCACTTGAACACTGACGATGGCGGGTCGGTTGACGAAGTGCAGACGCTGACCAGGACCGCTGCGACAACGGCTAATGACTTTACCATAACTATTGGTTCCGAAACAACGAACGCTATCGCCTGGAATGCCTCGCTTACTGATATTAAGAACGCCATTGAAACAGATATGACTGCCATTAGTGATGTAACGGTAACCGGAGCAACAATGGATGCGGGAATTGGGACGACTACAGTATTTACGTTCGGCAACGCTCAGGGTGATGTTGGTGATGTGACGTTTACTTGGGGTACCAGTGGAGGCGCCGGCTCGATTGCGAATACCGCAACAGGCCGGGCTATGCGGGGTGTTCTTGGCGGTAACGCGACGGCGTCTATAGTCAACGGCAGAATAGTAGTAACCGATGCAGCCGCCGGCTACAGCAAGTCGGATTTGTCTATGACCTGGAGTGGGGACGGTACACTAACAATGCCAGGGTACTTTGAATTAGCTACTGTCGGTGGCGAAGAAGTCAAAGGTTTTAATATTATAACTTACGACTCTCAAGGCGGCTCACACGCTCTTTCAGGCGCTTTCGTGCGAACAAATACCGTCAATCTCTGGGATTTGATACTGACCTCAATTAGTGGCAGTGTTAGTGAGCTGACTTTCGACAATCGGCGAATTGAGGGTATAGAATTTAATGGTAGTGATGGTTCTTTCGCCAGTTTAAATTCCGGCATCGGTGATACATCCCAGTTTACAGTGACGTTTGCACACGATACCGCAAATCCACAAGTCATTACCATAGACATGGGCACCCAGGGCCAGTACAATGGCTTGACACAATTCGCAAGAGAGTCCACCGCGGTGGCAAAAGAGCAAGACGGCTATCCGACAGGTGACCTTAGCTCCGTCTCGGTCAGCAATGAAGGCTATGTTATTGGTTCTTTCACCAATGGTGTTAAGAAGAATCTTGCCACCATTCAACTGGCGTTATTCAAGAACCCACCAGCCTTGGAAAGTGTCGGTGGTGGTTACTTTACTTCATCGGTCAACTCTGGTGAGCCGATAGCTACCCAGGGCATGATCGGTGGTGCGGGCACGATTCATGGTGGGTCATTGGAGAAATCCAATGCCGACGTGGCAACCCTGTTCGTTTCTATGATTGAAGCTCAAAACGGTTACCACGCTAACGCAAGGACCATCAAGATTGCCAATGACATGCTTAAAGAATTGACCAACCTTATCAGGTAGTGACCGGAGCACATTTGAAACTGTTAAGATGGTAAACTGACTCCTTTATTTAGGTAACATTTCGATGCAACCCTGCCGGGAAAGCATGTCCCGGCAGGGTTGACCTTTTTTTGTTTCGGCCTTGACGATTGTGCAACGGCGAAAAACAGCAGGTATAATTAAGCTTCCTTAGAGATGTTCCTGACTCGATTTGCGCCATTGCGGTCAATTTTGAGTGTCCCACGCTGCGATGTCGTTTCGTCTCAACTCAGCGCAGTTTCATGCGTATATTACAAGTGGACAGTGTCCGAAAAACTATTGACAAGGACTGCTGTCTTTTGTCTCATTTGCTAAAATGAGGTTGAATATCGTGTTCAACCGTTCATGGAGCACCTCATGAGCAAAAAACAGAAGGTGAAAACAGATAATTCGGGCAGTTCCCGCCCGGTTAAGAAAATCGCTATTGTCGGGCTGCCGAATACCGGCAAGAGCCAGGTATTCAATAATCTGACGGGCGAGTATACGTTAGTTGCCAACTATCCACTCACTACTGTAGAGATGAAAAGAACAATATGTGATATTGGCGGCGAGCCATACGAGGTCATTGATACCCCCGGCCTTCATTGTCTTTATATTCACTCTGAAGAGGAACTGATAGTCCGGGACATGATATTCAAAGAGGTGCCGGACATCATCATCCAGTGCATTGATGCCAACCAACTCAAACAATCACTAACCCTTACTGCGGATCTTCTGGAATTGGGATTCCCCATGGTAATATCGCTCAATGCGGTAAATGAGACTGCAAGAAGGGGAGTAAGGATTGATTCCAACGTCTTGTCTCGTCTTTTAGATGTCCCTGTTGTGGAGTCAATAGCAGTAAATGGCTTTGGCACAAAAGAGCTCAAGAGCGCCATAAGTGAGGCACGCCGAGGCAGGATAGCTCTGCGTTACGGCGAGATTATAGAAGACGGGATATCGTCCATTGAGTCTGAGCTGCCGGAAGAGATGAGTTTTAAGCGAAAGGTGGCGGTTCTTCTGTTGCTCGCTGATCCATTCCTGACGGATTACTTAAGAGAGAAATACGGCAGTGAAAAGGTTACTCAGTTACAGAAGGAAGTAAATAAAGTCAGGCGGCAGTTCAAAGGAAAGTTCGCCCGCGTAATAAACGACAAACGCAGTCAGTGGGTGGGCGAGACGGCTGAAAAAGCAACCAGAAAACAAAAGATGACACCGGGAAAATTCTCCAAAACCTTTGGTCGATTGAGCCGTCATCCAGTATTTGGACTCCCGATATTAGGTTTCTTTCTTGTAACAACGTATTTACTTGTGACTTATGTTGCCGGCTTTTTGGATGGAATACTCAGTGCTGTCTTACTTGATCCCACCGTAGAGTATATAACTCGGTTTTTACCATCTGGTTTCTGGAATGAACTCCTCGTGGGCCATTACGGCATTTTGACCCTGGGTTTATTTAACGCTATAGTTACCATTCTTCCCATACTTTCTGTATTCTTTCTCATGTTCGGTTTTCTCGAAGACATAGGTTATATACCGAATCTCTGTGTTCTAACCAAAAGGGTTTTTGCCAGGATAGGTTTGACCGGAAAATCCGTTATGCCGCTTGTTTTGGGTTTTGGATGCAAGACTATGGCCACACTTACGACAAGCGGTTTGCGGTCCAGAAAAGAGAAGTTTATAGCCGTCTATCTAATTGCCTTTGCTATCCCCTGCTCTGCCCAAATGGGTATTGACATGGCGATATTCGGGAGGATTGGGATTAAGGCCTTTATGATTGGTTATGGAGCGTTGGTCCTTATTGAGTTATGTGCCGGGTTGGCCCTTAATAAGTTTATAAAGGAGGAAGAAAGAAGCGATTTTATACAAGAGCTGCCCGCCATTCGGATTCCGAGTCCGAAAGCCATAGCGACCAAAACCTATTACCGGTTATATTGGTTTTTGAAGAAAGCTATCCCTATTTTTATCATAGCGGCGGCAGTATTGTTTTTACTTGATAAGACAGGTGTCCTCGATTTGACAAAAACCCTCATGAGCCCGATAGTGGAAGGCTGGCTTGGTTTGCCCCGTGATATCGTGGATGTCCTTATACTTGCAGCTGCCAGACATGAAGCGGCTGCTGCCTTAACGCTGAAAATGGTTGATTCCGGAGCGCTTAATTATGTGCAGTGTATAGTGACTGTGGTTATCACCACGATGTTTGTTCCCTGTTTTGCAAATGTGGTGGCAATGTGTAAACAGATGGGAGTAAAGACAGGGCTGGCCATGGCTTTTGCTATAAATATCTCGGCCTTTATTCTGGCGGGCATTTTAAACTGGATCTTGGTTTTAACTATTGGGAGATGGGTCTTATGAACAGAAAGAGAGAGACAGATGAACATATCGAGCAGTTATGGTATATGAAAGAGGGGGGAAAGGACTCCATAGATGCTATAAAGACCGCCCTGAACGAGAACTTCGATGCCGCTATAATTGATAAATTGTCATCTGAAGATATGGTGGAATTAACAGAACAAGGGAGTAAAATCGTCCTTACAAAGAAGGGTGAAGATTACGCCAGACAATTAATCCGTGCGCACAGGCTCGCCGAGAGGCTGCTCCACAATGTTCTTGGCGGAGATTATGAATCAGGCGCCTGTGAGTTTGAGCATACGGTAACTCCGGAACTGGTAGACAGCATCTGTATTTTACTTGGCCATCCCAGGGCATGTCCCCACGGAATGCCCATACCCCAGGGCCAATGCTGCCGACGCTCTTCCAGAACGGCGCAGAGCTCCGTTATACCGTTGGTCGAATTAGCGGTAGGTCAGTCCGCGCGGGTTGCCTATATTAATTGCAAAAGCGACCAACAGCTTCACAAGATAGACAGTCTTTGTATAAGACCGGGAGCGGTTGTTACGTTACATCAAAGATACCCAGCTTACGTGATTGAGTGCGAAAGCAGTAATATTGCGATGGATGAAGAAATAGTTTCTAATATCTGTGTGTGGCGTCAGCCTGAGCATCCGCATGAAGCCGGGAAAGAGGCACTTGCTCAACCAGACAGAAGAGATAGCAGGCGGGATAGATTCAGACACAAAAAAGGAGGCAAGTCATAGAAAAGGCATCACTAAGATTAGAGGCAGGGCGCCCTGTTTGAAAAAGTAGACCGTTTATTTTCTGAGCGGGAAAATCTCAGTAAGAACACCTACAAGCCATTGAATTGCCTGGCTTACTTGAGCAGATTGCGGCTGTCCCAGTTGTATTTGTGCAGGTTGAATCCCAACAAAATACACATCAACCTTAATCTCCCGGCAGACCATATCAACAAATAAGCGAGGCGACAGTGTGTGTGTCGAGAGAACAAGTGAGTTTAACTGCTCAGGTTTGAATATGTTGATTGTTCCAGCCGAGGCTCCAAAGTCGATAGCATCAATAATAAGCAAATTCTGCGGAGCTTTTTTTATAATGGTTTGGATATAATTTTCAGGCACGGTGCCGGTATCTATTAGCTCAGCACAGACTTTCCCGCTAAGCTGCTCGCAGACAAGCGGCCCTGCCCCATCATCACCCTTCAGTGTATTGCCGATGCCGACAATAACCGTTGACGAGTTGCGTAGTTTGTTTAACTGTTCAGAAAGTTCTTTGTTGTAGCCCATAAAAGTTTTTACGTGTATGGTTTGTCTTGTGTTATATGCAGACTACGTGCGCTACAAAATAGGGTATATGCCGGCGATATGCAATCCGGAATTTTACAGCCGGATATTCAGTTGGCATTTACACTTGGGGCATAGAATCCGCATAAAATCGCTCGGCTGGAAGTCTTCATCGCCCTGCTGCTGAGTATCCTGGGGCTTTGTAAGCAGTTCGCCGCTTTTGGCAATCAACAGTGAAGGATTGGTATAGGCCAGCGGACCAAGTTTTTCATAAAGCCAGACGAGATGCTTTTTGGTCCCTATTATTGCACCACACTTTTCGCACATTTGTAGCTCAAATTCGTGGGTTTCAGCCGTGCTTTCTCTATCCAAAGTAGCCAAATCCCATTCGTTTGACAGCTTTATACCGGTCTCTGTAGTGCAATTATCGCTGCAATTACCGCAGAAGATGCAGGTATCATATCGAAGGGTGATTTTTCTTACCGCCGGTTCGGCTTCGACTGCCTCACTTTGAGTCAGCGCTTCCGTCGGACAAACATTTACACACGCACCACAGCCGACACAGGTATCGAGGTCGAATTCCGGTTTGCCTCTATACTTTTCAGGAACCACACAGGGCTCAGCCGGAAATCGGGTTGTGAATCGTGGCGAAAAGACCGCTATGACGGCTTCTTTTAATTCTCTTAGTTTTGGGTAACGCAATTTCAAACTCCTGTCTCGTGAGTCGCTCTCTGATTCACGATTTACTCTTCTTTATGTTCTGCATATTTGTCAACAACACTGTCTTCCCATAGCGGCACGCCTGAAGCATAAGCACCTTTGGCGATTGCATGTGCAGCCGTAGGTGAAGTCAGCAATATAAAAACAGCGCAGATTATCGCCTTGGCAACTGTAGCTCCCGAACCACTAACGATAGCGACGCCGACCAACAGCAAAATAGTGCCGAGCGTTACGCATTTTGTTGAGGCCTGAAGGCGGTTGTAGACATCGGGAAAGCGGACCAGGCCTATACAGCCGAATATATTAAACAAGATTCCAATGATAATCAGTATGTATCCTATAATATCAGTCATCGAAACTTCTGCCCTCCAAAAACTTTGCCAGCGCTATGGTTCCAATAAAGCTTAAAAGTGCCCAGGCAAGAGCGACGTTGAGATAAAAATCTTTCTTGGCAACCAGCCCGATGAGGGCACAAAAGCCAACTATGACGATACCCAGTATATCAATAGCTACTGTCCTGTCGGGGGCACTTGGGCCGCGGCATATTCGATATAGGCACAGGAAGCAGCATACAAACAAGCCAAGATAAAATACGTAAACCAACGTTGTCATAGTAACCTCTTTTTATTCGAAAATCTTCTTCAGGAACCACTCGAATCGTCGAGCAATAAGTTCAGTTGCCTGCTCGACATCGTCGGATTTAACGTTTATCCAGTGGATATACAGGAAACCATCATCTGTTAAATCAACAGTCAGTGTACCCGGCGTTAGAGTAATCGAATTTGCCAGGGCGGTGATACCAGATTGTGTTTTCAGAGTAGTTTTTATCTTCACGATTCCCGGATTTATCGGCATCTTGGGGTGCAAAGCGCGATAAACAACATCGAAATTGGCTTTTATCATATAGTAGAAAAATACCGGCACATAAACTAAAGCCCAAAATATTCGTATCGGCGAAATAAATACGAGATGTTCCTTAGGCAGGATTTCGTGGAACAAAAGCGCTACGATTGCTGAGGCTATCAAACCGGCGATTATTACCTGAGCATCAATCTGCCAGGTCAGCAGCATCCAGATGATAAACGCTAAAACAAAATAAATCAGTCTTCTCATATCAGTAAATCCTAACGGCTATCACATCCCAATCACATTAGCCGAATACGAAACACCGTCGACCAATACTTTCACAGCAGGCTCAAGAACAATCTCTCTCAGCCCGGGCACTAACAGCAGCAATCCCATCAGGGTACATAAGCAGGCCAAAAACACCATTGCGACGAGCATAGAGCCTCTGTTTTCTTTTATTTCCTGCAGGTTCTCCGGCAGCTCGCCGAGGAAAACATATCTTTGAACCTTCAGATACATTATCAAAGTGCACAAACTTACGAAAACAATTATTGCCGCGATCCAGTAAAAGTGAGCTTGAACTGCTGCGATTACCAGAATTAGCTTACTCCAGAAGCCGCTAAAAGGTGGAATGCCGGCGATGGAGGCCGAGGCAATGGTGCAGGTCGCTCGCGTTACCGGCAATTTCTCGGCCAGTCCGCCCATTTCTCTCAATTGCCTTGTGCCGGTTGACATCTGGACTGAGCCGCTCGTTAAGAATAACAAGGACTTGTAAACCGCGTGGTTGAGAAGGTGAAACAGGCCGCCAAGAATAGCCAGCGAAGCCCAGGCCAAATTGCCGTCTCTGGCAATAATAAGACCACCAAGACCGATACCCAAGACCACATAGCCCAACTGGCTGATGCTCGAATAAGCCAAGAGCCGCTTGAAGTCCCACTGCCCTATTGCCAGAAAAGCGCCGGCAACCATACTCAAAAGACCAAGGACTATCAGGAGCCAGCCCATTGAAACCGAGATGCCAAAGACGTTGAATACCATGCGAGCAAGGGCGTAGACGCCGAGGGTTTTTATGAGAATGCCGGACAGCATAGCCGAAATCGGAGCAGGAGCCGATGGGTGTGCGTCAGGCAGCCAGGCGTGGAACGGCACAAGGGCGGCTTTTAGGCCAAAGCCGACAATAAACAAACCAAGCGCAAAGGTAAGTCCGCGATTCAGGCCCGAGCTTTGAATGGCTTTCGAGATGTAGGCCATATTGAGCGAGCCGGTGTTGCCGTAGACAAGGGCAACTGCGAAAAGGATAAATATCGAAGCAATAGTGCCCAGGACCATATACTTGAAAGATGCTTCGAGCTCTTCGTGCTCACAGCCAAAGCCGACAAGTGCGTAGGAGGCCAGTGAAGCAATTTCCAAAAATACAAACAGATTGAAGATGTCGCCGGATAGCGCCACTCCGTTCATACCGGCGACCATAAGCAGAAATAAGCACAAGAATTTTGCCTTAGCGGTGTATTGCTCCATATACCTGATGCTAAAAAGCATCGCCGCGGCACTGACAAAACTGATAGCCAGAAGCATAAGCGAGCTTAAGCCGTCAAGGACAAGATTAATTCCAAGCGGGATGGACCACCTGCCGACTTCATAGACGCGGGATTGGCCGATTGAGGCAATGGCTAATACCAGCAGTGAGATTGTCGCCAAGTTGGCCAAAACCGTTGCAATGGCTTTGCCTCTCTTAGCAAAAACCGGAAGCAAAAACGCCGTCACCAGCGGAATAGCAACAAAAGCAGGCAGCGGTACGCTCATCCTTTTAGTCTCCTTATTTGGGTAATGTCAAAGGTGCCGTATTTTTCGTATGTTCTAATACATATTGAAATCATAAGTGCTAATGAGCCCAGGCTAATAACGATTGCCGTAAGCACAAGGGCCTGGGGTAAGGGGTCAACCGAACTATTGAGGAAGCCGGCGGCAATTTGCCCGGTCTCCAAGTCAAGTTGGCCCTTATCAACTATTGGCGCTACGCCGCCGAAACGGTAGCCTAACATAATAAGGAAGAGATTGACGGCATATTCCATAACCATTATGCCGATTACAATCTTAACCATATTCTTTTTGATGACTGCACAATACAGCCCAATCATAAACAACAAAAAGCATAGCGCATACAGCATTGGTCTTAATCCTCTTTATTACCCGATATTTCAGGCCTAAACATTGAAAGAGCAAGAACAACCAGGAATAGTGACGCGGCGACCTTCAGGCCGATCGCGATATTTGACAACGGTATAGTGCCTGCACTAACGAGGTTGAATTCGTAATCCGTGCCCACAAGGTATTCGTGGTGGATAAAATTCCAGAAAAAGCTGCCCACACCATAAAGTAGACCGCAAAGTGCTACCGCTGCAAAGAGCAGAGCGCCGACGCAATCAAGTTTTGATGCAACAGGCAGAGACAGGTTTTCTTCAGCAAATTCTCTGCCGAAAGCCAACATGAGCAGCACGTATGAAGAAGCCAAAATCACGCCGCCTGCAAATCCGCCGCCCGGAGTAAGATGGCCGAAAAGAATAATGTAAATACCGAACAGGAAAATGAGCACCTTGACCCAACTGCTGACCGTCTTTACTATTATCGTCATACCTTTCATTCGTCCGGGTCCTCCAGCAGTTTTTTAGATTTTTTTCTCAGTATAACGGTTGCACCGATAATCGTAGTAAACAGCACGGTTGCTTCGCCTAATGTGTCGTAAGCACGGAAGTCCAGGATGACTGCTGCAACAAGATTCGCTGCCCCTGTTTTCTGCATGCCCTCGCTGATATAGGTTTGGGAAGCGGCCTCGGGAGCCTGGGCAAAGATGGGTGTTCCGAAATCAGGCAGCGTCTCAAGGATTTTAATGCCCGCAAGGAAGATGGCAAAAATGATTACCACCGAGACAACCACGCTGAAGAATTCTCTGTCACCGCTAATAAAGGTTCTGTCCCGAGAGATGCAGGCACGAATCAGGATAATCAAACCTAAAACTTCTACTACAATCTGGGTTATTGCAATATCCGGCGCCCGCAGAAATAGAAACATCAAGGAAGCGCCAAAGCCGATTGCGCCTATACAAATCACTGAACCCAGCAGATCCTTGGTTTCCACCGCAATAATCGCTGCAATTATCATAAACAGCAGCAAAATGTAGAATATAGACATATCAACCTCACCAAATCTTGCAAACTACAAATAGAACGACTAACAGTCCCAGAGTCACCCACATCAAATACGTCGGCAGAATCCCGGAATGGAGCCATCGCAGAAATTCTGTTAGGGTCAGCCCACATCTTCCGCCCTGGTCGTATGGGTCGAAATAACCTTTTTCCTGACCGGTGTAGAGTTGTTTTAGGCCGCCCATCGACGAAACCGTCTTGTAGAAGTGCGTGCCGGGTATTCTCATCTCTTCATTAGACTGCACTTCGCCGCAGGTCCAGGTGGGCACGATTCTGACCTTTCTTGACACAAAGCTGGCAAATAAGATTAACAGGCCAAGGCCGACACCTATCGCTATCAGGGCGGTAGCGAGAACCGAGTCCCAGGTGCCGCTGAATATTGCGGCATCCGGCGCTATATTGAGAGCGGGATAAATGAACAGCTTCAGCGGCACGTGATAAAATATACCGAAAAAGACACACAGTGAAGCAAGTACAATCATTGGGCCGGTCTGCAACGGTGATACTTCTTTTACGTCTTTTAGCTCGTCCGGCAGACGGGATAGGAATATCGAGTGTAAAAGTTTTACAAATGAGGCCAGAGTGAGCGCACTTCCGAACATAGCGGCGGCCAGCCAGATGGGCCATAGCCTGGCTGCTGCGCCGGTTTGTTCAGTCCCCATCTGGATTACGCCCTGATAAACCATCCATTTGGAGACAAATCCGTTGAGGGGTGGTATGCCGGAAATACTAAGAGCCGCTATCAGACAGGTGACAAAAGTTATCGGCATCTTCTTACCGAGGCCGCCGAGTCTGTCCAGTTCAGCCGTTCCGGCTGCCTGCTCGGCCGCACCGCCGCACAGGAACAAACAACATTTATATATGGCGTGGTTGAGCATATGGAACACTCCGCCGGCAATACCTACGGGTGTCATCGTGGCTATACCAAGAACCATATAGCCAACCTGGCTGATGGCGTGATAAGATAAAAGCTTTTTGAGATTGTGCTGGACCATCGCTATCATTACAGCAATGATGATTGTGGCTGCTCCAATAACTGCAAGGACAACACTCAAAGCCGCCGACTTGAGTACGAATATCTCCCGAACGATTATTACCAGCAGATAAATTCCCAGCAGTTTGTCTATCGCGGCAGGCAACAGTGCCATTACAGACGCCGGAGCGTATTCGCCGCTGGTGGGCAGCCATGTATGTAAAGGCAGCGCGCCTGCCTTGGTAATCGCGGCAGTCAAAAGCAGTAAGAACGCTATAATTGCCATTGAGGAAGTGGTTGCCACGGGCCCTTTTGCAATTTCAGAAATCACAAATGTCCCGGAAAGTGCCCATACCATAAGGATTCCGAGCAGGAAAGCGGCATCAGAGACGCCTATCATTGCAAAGCTTTTTGTCGCTGCGAAATTGGAATTTTTCCCGCCTGTCGTTATCAAAAGATACAGCGAAGCGGTAACGATTTCCCAGAATATCAATAAAAACAGTAAATGGTTGGAAAGCAGTATTCCTGCTGAGCCGCCTATGGTAAGCAGTATTGAACCGTAATAGATGTTCGTATTCTTTATTGCGTGTGTCTTTAGTGAATACAGGGTTATCAGCAGGCCAAAGCCCATCGCGAACATTAGTATAAATGCTCCCAGCGGCCTGGCACTTAGTAATAAGTCTAACTTCACATCGCCTATTTGCAGAACAGAGAAGCTATAGTCAAGTTGACCGAGAGAAAATATACGAATGGCCAGCGCAAGTGCAATGACCGAAATAATCAAGGTTAGCGCTTTGGACAGAGACTTTATTGTGTCCGGCAAAAACAGCAGAACAAAACCCACGGCCAGAGGTAAAAAGACCAACATTGGTAGAGTCGTATCCAATTTATATATCCTCCAACTTCAGTTCCGGTGCACCAAGCTCCTTCTTAATCCGTGCTGTTTTCTCACGACTCAGTTTCAGCAGTGCATCATAATCGAGTACTACTTTATTGTGACTATCAACTACAGCCAATCTCTCGGTACAACTGTAGCAGGGGTCAACTGCTGCAAGCGTGAGAGTAACATCGGCAATATGCCCGCCGATACACGAGGCCTTAAACGACGGCACATTAACGTAACTTGGCGCTCTGACCTTGTGGCGTACCGGCCTGTTGCCGCCGTCGCTGCGGACATAATGGAACGTTTCGCCTCTCGGTGCCTCAGTATGGCCGACCGCTTCGCCCGGCGGGATTTCCTTGACCTCCACAGTAACAGGGCCGTCCGGAAGCTTCTTCAGGGCCTCCCTGACCATTTTAATGGACTCAAAGGTTTCGAGAAGACGGACAACCGCCTTAGCGAAAACGTCACCTGCAGGTTGGGCGATTACATTCCAGTCCAAATCAGCATAGGCTGCATACGGGTCGTCACGCCTTACATCAATAGCAATGCCACTGCCTCTTGCGGTTGGGCCTGTTACCGCATAATTTATAGCATCTTCTTTGCTCAATACACCCACCCCTTTGAGCCGAGCGTGCAGAACAGGGTCGTCAAGCACAGCCTTGGTGAGCATTTCTGTTTTCTTTTCAATTTTGTCGAGCTCGCATACAATCTTGGGAACAAGCTCATTTGGGACGTCTTCTCTACAGCCGCCGACTTTTACATTGCCGTAGTTGTTTCTGTTTCCGGTGATTTCTTCGAGCAGGTCAAGCACAGGCTCACGGTATTTCCACGCCCACATAAAGACAGTATCATAACCGATAAAGTGACCTGCAAGGCCAACCCACAATAGATGGCTATGGATGCGTTCAAGCTCGTTTATAATTGTCCGCACATACAAAGCGCGTTCGGGCGGCTTTATGCCGGCAAGCTCTTCCACAGCCTGCACGTAAGCAAGGGGATGCGTGGCTGAGCAAATCCCGCAAATCCTCGAAACCAGAAACGGTATCTGGTCGAACTGCAGCGATTCGCTGATTTTTTCTATACCGCGATGGTTATAAGATATTCGCACGTCAATATCTGTTACGATTTCGCCATCGATGGTTAGCTGGAAAAATTCCATCTCTTCCTGCAGCGGATGAAATGGACCAACTGCAAGAACTGGTTTGTTAACGATTTTTTTCATTTTTTAATTTCTTTCCGCATGGGATAAACGCCTTCAGGCCAGTCATCGGCCAGAATCAATCGCCTTAGATTAGGATGATTCTTAAACCCGATTCCCAATATGTCGTGTATCTCTCTTTCTATCCACTCTGCGGCCGGCAAAAACGGCGTAATGGACTCAATTTGCGGCTGTTGACGGTCACGGATAAAAGTTTTTACAGTGATTACACAGCCGGTTTGGTCGTATGAGTAATGATACAGGATTTCAAAACAATCGTCAGAATCGATACCTGTGACGGTAACGAATCTTGCGCCGATATCCTCGAATAAGAACTTATTGATGGCGTAAGCGTTTTCAGCCTCGCACGATATGTATATTCTATTGTCCAATGGCTGTTCGATTGCGAAGAACTTGTCTTGAACTTCTGATAATTTGTTATTTAATTCTTCCTGGTTCATAATTCCTTCTGGCTTATAAAACGGACAATGCTGTTACTATACCGGATATCATTGCTTCAGGTTTTGGCGGGCAGCCCGGCACATAGGCGATAATCGCATTAGGGTCAACCTCTTTAATTATTTTGTCCACGGGGCCTTCAACGTGATAGCCCTTGTGGAATATGCCGGTCCCACATGCACATGCTCCGATGACAAAAACAACACAGGGCTTCGATGTCTGGCGATACACTTCTCGCAATCTTACAACGGCCTGACGTGTCCCGACGCCCGTTACAAGCAGGGCATCGGCATGCCTTGGTGAACCAACAAGTTTGATGCCAAACCTTTCAACGTCGAACTTCGGCGTCAGCAAATTTATAATTTCAATATCGCAGTTGTTGCAGGCTCCAACGTTGACATGGAAAACCCAGGGTGATTTCTTTAATGACCATATTTTCCAGCTCATAAATCCACCTTACAGCCAACTGATGCCATAATAATTACCGATTACCGCCAGGATAATTGCCACTGCCATAACGACACCACAGTAGGACCAGAAAAACTTCATTGCCTGGTCAATACGGACTCGGGGATTGGTGTTTTTAATTAGAATTAATAAAACCAATACTATAACGTACTTGACGATTCCCGCCCACAAGGCCCCTGTGAAGCCGCCGAGGAACACCGTTACCAAAAACAGCGGCAGAGCCACAAGCAGCATTGCGTGAACCAGCTTCCAGACAGCCAGAAGCGCACCGGAATATTCCATGAGCACGCCGCTTCCAAGCTCCGTCTCCGCCTCGGCCATATCAAACGGCACAAATCCGAGTTTCGCCTGAACGCACAATAACGCCACTAAAAATGCCACTAATCCGGATATACTCATAACCGGCGTCTGCTCGGCAATCGCGGCCAAACTGAGCTGTCCGCCGCTTTTTATCAGCACTACTATCACTGCCAGCACAAGGGACAGCTCATAGCCCATAACCAGTTTCATTTCCCTGCTTGTGCCAAGCGAGGCGTGAGGGCTGGCGCTGGCGCTGCTGCCCAGAATCAATGCCAGGGATGGCAGCACCATCAGGTAAATTGCTACAATTATATCACCGACAAAAAGCTTTGTTGGGTCGATAGTTATCCGCCACAGCATTGTCGATAGCAGTAATGCCCCCGCCAGGCCGACAACCGGCGCCACCTGGAAGACAACTCGCTGGGCCGCCTCAGGTATAAGCACTTCCTTGCCCATCAATTTTGCAACGTCATAAAATGGCTGAAAGAACGGCGGCCCAACTCGCCACTGCACCAGCGCGCTGACCTTGCGAACTATCCAGGAAGCGACCAGCCCCAAACATACAGTGAACACAAAGCCCGGAAAAATTAAAATCCAGAACAAATTTTGTAAAACTGGCATCATTTCTTTGCCTTTTCCTTATCCCTCAAAAATGGCTCCCAGAGAATGCCACCGGCAACTTTTACAACAACATCTTCGAAAACCTCCGTAAGGTCTTTTTCTTTTGTTGCGTCAACTTCCCCGTAATCTATGCTTTTATCCTCACAGGTATTAACACACAATGGTCTTTCACCTTCTCCCAGCCGGCCTCTGCACACATCGCAAACACTGCTTGGAAAAGGTATCAAATCTGTGTATATCGTGCCGAACGGGCAGGCTATCGCACAGGTGCCGCAACCCGTGCACAACATATTTGCCCGTTTAAGAATGCCGGAGTCCCCATCCTCGGTTGGCTCTTTCTCTAATGCCTCGTTAGGACAGGCTTTAATACACGGCGCGGCTTCACACTTGCGGCATATCAGGGCGAAACGAATCATTTCCAGCAGCGAGTCAATTCCCTTGTTTTCAGGATGATGCTTGTATGAGCATTGTACCTGGGATTCGCCCTGCAGTTTGCATTTTGCTAAATCGATTATTAACTTCGCACCCATAATTTCGTGTTCCGTATCTCGTGGCTCAATTCACAATCCACGATTCATATTTTTTTAAGCCCAAATATCCGAGTAGTCCTTTATTTGGTCATAGGTAAAGACAGGTCCGTCCTTGCAGACATAGTATTTGCCGAGCATACAATGGCCGCATTTGCCGAAACCACAGCTCATATTTTTTTCCATTGAAAGATAAATGTCTTTAGCTGCAAAACCAAAATCCAGCAATTCTAAGGTGGCGAATTTCATCATAATCGGTGGGCCGCAGACCACCGCAACGGCGTTTTTAATATTCACGTCTTTGGGATTCAGTATCGTAGTTACTACGCCGACCTTGTCTTTCCAGTTACCCTTTGCTTCGTCGACGGTAAGCTTGATATCAACACCGGAAATCTTCTGCCAGGAGCCGAAAAGAGTTTTTTTGTAAATAAAATCATCCGGCGTCTTGGCCCCGAACCGGCAGACCACGGATTTGAAATCCTTTATTCTTTCGACCAGGGTCAAAAAAAGCGACCTTATTGGCGCCAAACCTACGCCGCCGCCGACGATATATACTTCTTTGCCTGCAAAATCATCGATTGGATAACCATTACCGTAGGGCCCGCGAATACCAACTTTTTGTCCTTTTTTGCACTCGTGCAGTAAACCTGTTACCCGCCCGGCTTTCATAATCGTAATGTCCATCTTCTCGGTCTCGGACGGTGACGAAGAGGGCGTAAACGGCGCTTCCCCTTCGCCGGGCAAAGTCAGTTCAACAAATTGGCCTGTCTCGAACTTGAAAGGTCCTTCCGGCATAACGACAAAAGTTTTAATCGTTGGGGATTCATCTATAATGTCAACGATTTCGCCGTTTATAGGTTGATAAGGATTCTCGTTCATTTTGAAACTTTTGCCTTTTTCTTGTCTTTTCCCTTAAGTTCTTCGTTCAGTTTCTTCAGGGCGTCCCGCATATCGATTCCACCGGCACAGGTGTCGATACACCTGCCGCAGCCGACGCACATTTCGAGGCCGTATCGTTCAAGAAAGTATACAAACTTGTGCATAAGACGGTGTTTAATCCTGTCGCCGGTCATCTTACGAGGATTTTGTCCACCTGCTACCTCGGCGTAAGCTCGCCTCAGACAACCGTCCCACATCTTCATCTTGGCAAAGTAATCCTTTTGTTTGGTGTCATAGAGGTAAAAACAGTGACAGGTAGGACAAATCCTTGTGCATCCCTGACATTCTACGCAATCCTGGGCATCATCGTCAAAGACGTCGGAATCCTCTCCGTTTTCGACTATATCCTTGAGCGGCATATCAAGATGGTATTTGGCGTTGATTTCCTCAAGTTGTTTTTGTGTCGCGGCCCTGTTTTCATCTCGCTGGGCCAACATGGAGTCAGTAACATCGCTGAAGTTTTGGGAGTATTTATCTATAAAATCCTGTCCCTTTTGCGAACCGGCTTCTATGATAAAGCCATCTTTTATTTCTGAAACATTCAAATCAAAACCGCTTTGAGCAAAGGGCTGTCCGCCGCAAAAAGTGCAGAAGCAGCTACTGCCGGGCTCGAAGCAGTCCGATGAGATTGTAAACATATTCTGGCGTCGACTTAGATAAAGTGGGTCGAGAAACTCCTCCTCGGCGAAAACCTTATCCAGGATTTCGATAGAGCGCAAATCGCAGTCTTTAAGCCCGAAGACGGCAAATGGTTTTACTTGCTCCGGCTCGGCAGGCTCCGGGAAAATCGCAGCAAGCTCACACACCGGAAACAGGAACTCTTTTGCCGTCGTACAGGTGCGTATGTTGTTAAGTTCTACCGGCTCCTCAGCAGAAGGATCATATTTTATATATATATAATGCTCTCCGGCTTTCTTAGGAACATAAAGCTCCATCTGCTCGGCGACGGCGTCCAAAAACGGCTTTAGTTGTCTTATGAATCCAGCTTTCATTTTTCACATCAACTTAAAAACCCAAATTTATATGAGAATTACAAATCAAAATCCAGAAGTTTTTAAACATTTTGCAAGTAAATTTTTGTTTTTACTGTTTTCCTTTTGTTTTTGCAGCTCAATTTGCCGGCATATAGTACGGCAGACGAGCCATGTCCATCGCAATATCGATTGTTATCACCTTTACTTTTTTGGGAACTGTTATATGGCACGGCGAAAAATTCAGGATACCTCTTACACCCGCTTTTACCAGCGTATCGGCTGTTTTTTGGGCAGAATCACGCGGAACTGCAATAATCGCAAGGCTGATTCTTCGTCTTTTCAAGGTCCGTAGTTTTGAAGTATCTTCAATCGTAAGATTCCCTTTTTTTCTGCCGATCTTTTTGGGGTCGCTATCGAAAGCAGCAGCGATACTGAAGTCATATATCCCAAACCCGGGATATGCTAAAACAGCCGAGCCCAGATTGCCAACTCCAACTAAGGCTGCCTTCTTCACAATATCAAGTTTGAGGATTTTCTTAACTTGTTTTACGAGCTTCTCAATTTTATAGCCTACTCCGGGTGTGCCGAAAGCGCCGAAATAAGAAAAATCCTTTCGTATCTGCCAAGAGTTAACACCGAGAAAGTCGGCCAGATTATGGCTGGATACGCTTTTTTGGCCTTCTTCAGACAAAAACGTCAGACCTCTCAGATAAAGAGGCAGCCGCCTGATAGTCTCATCCGGTATCTTACGGTATCTCATCAAATATACCAAAAACTTAGTGATTGTGTTCACATTCACAAGTAACTGTATTCACAATGTACAATTTTACTATTGTGTTTGTCAACAAAAATCGCTCGTTTAATCAAAATAAAATTCTTTTGCTTAATTTCTTTACAGATAGTAACTTATAGTGTTAGGCTTGAAAAAGTGCGAAAAAAGAAGGTTTTTTTCTCCTACTGAAATCTTTGCTTTGTTAGGCAGAAAACTTCGCACGAAAGAAAAATAAATATTACAATTATTATCATCCCCAAAACCGGTTAATTTGAGCAATCTATTATTGGCATGGAGAAGTTAAAATGGGCAAGCAAGATTTCACACGTCGCGATTTTCTAAAGGCCGTAAGTTTGGGCACGGTATCACTGGCCCTGCCGGGATGCGTTAGCGGAGCCCAACAGCTTATGGACGGTTCATCCCGGGAAAAACCGAATTTCGTTTTAATTTTGGTCGATGACCTGGGCTGGCGGGACGTTGGCTGTTACGGCCCCGCCTCCGGCGGGTTCTACGAAACGCCGAATATCGACAGGCTTGCTTCTGCTGGTATTCGCTTTACCGACGGCTATGCCGCCTGTGCGGTCTGTTCACCGACCCGGGCGGCAGTGATGACGGGCCGCTACCCGGCCCGCCTTGGTGTCACCGACTGGATACATTCCCGCTTCCAGGGCGGTAAGATACCTGCCGATAAGAAGAATCCCACCGAATATGTCGGCGGCAAAAACAAAAAGCTGCTGTGCCCGCCAAATGCATTATGGATGGAACTTGAGGAACTTACCATTGCCGAAGCCCTCGAATCAGCCGGTTATACATCCTGTCACATCGGTAAGTGGCACCTGGGCGCCGACGACTGGTATCCCGATAAGCAGGGCTTCGATTATAATGTCGGCGGTTGCGATTTCGGCCAGCCGCCCAGCTATTTTGACCCATATTTTAGAAAGGGCCAGGGTCAAATCCCGACGCTGAAGCCGCGCCGCAAAGGCGAGTACCTCACCGACCGAGAAGGCGATGAAGCGGTAAACTTTATCCGCCGACACAAAGATAAGCCGTTTTTCCTCTATATGGCCCACTATGCAGTCCATACGCCAATCCAGGCCAAAAAGAACCTGACGGACAAATACCGCGACAAACCTCGGTATGGCCAGAAAAATCCTGCGTACGCGGCGATGATTGAAAGCGTTGATGACACCGTGGGCGCAATTTGTTCGACACTTGATGAGCTTGACCTGACGGAAAACACCGTCGTTATCTTCACCAGCGACAATGGCGGGCTTTCAAACGTCACCAACAACGCGCCTCTGCGTGCCGGCAAGGGCTTTCCCTATGAAGGCGGTATCCGCGTACCTGTGATTATTCGCTGGCCTGGCGTGATAAAGCCGGGTACGATCAGTCACGAGCCGGTTACAAGCGTGGATTATTTCCCGACTATCTGCGAGGCCGCCGGTGTTCCGCTGCCACGCGACCGAGCCATCGACGGCGTCTCGCTTGTTGAGCATCTAAAATCTAATGGCACCAGCAGGCTTTCCCGGCAGGATATTTTCTGGCACTTCCCGCATTATCGCGGGGGCATCGTGCCTTACAGCATCATCCGAGCCGGCGATTGGAAGCTCATCAAACGGTACGAAGGCAAGACTTTCGAATTATTCAACCTTAAGGATGATCTGTCTGAGAAAAATGACCTCTCGCAGCAGTTGCCGGAAAAGGTCAGCCAGCTTGACGCTAAATTAAGCAGATGGCTGCGTGCTACCGGCGCCAAGCTGCCAAAGCAGAACCCAGCTTATCAACCGGGTGGCAAATCACAGAAGTAGAGCAAAGGCCGACAGAAGAAGGGAACAGAAAAATAGCAAAGAAAGGGGAAATATGAGCAAACTCAATTATACACGCCGCGATTTTCTAAAAGCCGCAGGGTTACATGCCTCCATATTTGCCATTCCAGGCTGCATAAACGCTGCGAAACGACCGGCTGATGAAGCGTCCGGAGAAAAGCCTAATATTCTTTGGATTACCTGCGAAGACATTAATCCATACCTCGGCTGCTACGGTGATACTTATACCATTACACCGAATCTGGATAAATTCGCCACAGAGGGCCTGTTATACACAAATGCTTATGCAACCGCCCCGGTTTGTGCACCGGCACGCTCATGTCTGGTCACCGGGGTGTATGCTACCTCTCTCGGCACACAGCACTTGCGCTCTGACGTACAATTGCCTAAGCAAGTCAAGTGTTTTCCGGAGTATTTGCGGTCAGCCGGATACTACTGTTCAAACAATTACAAAAAAGATTACAACTTTACCGATGTAAACGTCTGGGATGAGTCAGGTAAAACGGCCCACTGGCGCAAGCGCAAGCCCGGTCAGCCGTTTTTCAGTGTATTCAATTTCACCTCCACGCACCAGGGACAGATTAACGGCTCCGACGAAGACTTTTTCGCAAAGTATCGCTCAAAACTTAAACCGGAAGAACTTCACAACCCGGCTGACGTCCCGCTGCCGCCATACTATCCCGATACTCCCATCGTGCGTAAAATCTGGACCCGCTACTACGACCTGATTACCTTTATGGACAAACAGGTCGGAAATTTACTCGGTCAGCTCAAGGATGATGGCTTGGCTGATAATACAATCGTGTTCTTTTTTGCAGACCACGGCTTAGGTGTTCCACGACATAAAAGAACGTTGTACGATTCCGGTCTGCACGTTCCTCTAATTATTCGCTTTCCTGCCCGATATCAGAACCTCGCACCGCTCAAAGCAGGCCGAAAAATCGACAGGCTGGTTAGTTTTGTTGATTTTGCGCCGACGGTTTTGGGCCTGACGGGATTACCTGCCCCCAGCCACATGCAAGGGCAGGCGTTCCTTGGCGGCCGGGCAGACCCACCGCGAAAATATGTGTTTGGAGCGTCCAGCCGTGTAGACGAGGTCTATGAGATGTCGCGCTGCGTCCGTGATAAGCGCTACAAATATATTCGCAACTATATGCCACATCTGCCGTATGTCCAGCCGAGTGAATATCCGGACAGGGCAGACATTATGAAGGAACTTCGCAGGGTAGTCAAAGAAGGCAGGCTTACGGAGACGCAGAAATTATTCTGGCAACAAGCTAAACCCGTAGAGGAACTTTATGATACGTTGGCCGACCCGCACGAAATAAATAACCTGGCTGACTCGCCTGACCATCAACGAATTCTCAAACGTATGCGCAAGGTGCACCGTAAATGGATGGCCGAGACACGTGACACTGGTCTTTTGCCGGAGGCCCAAATGCACATTCTCGCCGAAGGCTCCACACCATATGAAATTGCCCAACCGTCTTCCAAAAAACATCGTCTGCCGTGTGTATTATTAGCTGCCGACCTGGTCGGAAAATCTCCAGAGGCACTTCCGAAGATGCTCGAATTACTAAATGTCCCCCAGCCTGCGGTTAGGTACTGGGCTGTCGTTGCCATCGGTGCCCTGAATTCCCAGGCTGCTCCTGCCACAGAAAAATTAACTGAGTTGCTTAAAGATTCGAGTCCCAATGTCCGATTTGCCGCCGCTGGTACGTTGTGCAAATTAGGATTGTGCGAAGACGCTTTGCCGGTTTTGTCTGAAGGACTAAAAGATAAACGCGAGCCGGTGGTCTTGTATGCTGCACGAGAGATACAAGGTATAGGCAGCAAGGCAAAACCGATTATAGAGCAAATGAAGCAAGCTCAGGCAAGATGTAAGAACCCGGATGGCAGTTATAAAAATAATAATCACGCAATGTTCATTGACTGGGCCCTAAAATACGCCTTGCAGAATTGTCAGCAATGAAAAACTCATAGAATTGATTACTCGGTTCGTAGTTGAAGGCCCGGCCTGCCGGAAAAAAACATACTATTTTGCCTTTGAGGTGCTTTCTGATCTAAGTTCTATTGTTTCTGTGCCTTGCCGGGGCCCGTGAAAAACAGGGAAAATCAGTCGAACCCGCCCGCCAAAGGCGGGCACAGGATACGGGCCAAGCCTTACTAAAACTTAACAGGCAAGTAACCTTTTTCGTTAACCTTGGCCAGGAACGATTTTAACTCTTCCAGCATCTTTCGCATTTCCTCGCTGGTCTCAACTAAGCTTTCGTATAATTGCGCATCATTTACCAACTTGCCGGCGGTGCCCTTGCCGCTGTTTACTTTTTCCAAGGTTACCCGCATCTCTGATAATGTTTTGCCCAGTTCATCACTCGTAGCAACAACGGACGTGACGAACTTATCTACATCGTCCTCAAAGTTTTTCAAAATTGTAGTGCCGGTAACAGAGAATTTCCGGAATTCTTCGAACATCTGCGTAGCTTTCTCGGATGCATCAGACATATTAGCCAGCATTGTCTTGAAATTTTCTTTGTTGTTGGGGTCACCAAAAACATCGTTAAGGTTCTTTGTAAGAGTGGTCAGTGTCTCAGCCAGATCTTCGAATTTTTTCTGGCTTTCCTCCGGGAAGAATTCACTGGTCATACCGGTCGAGCCCTGCAGCAGCATTTCGGGAACCAAAAATGCATTCGGGTCATCCGGTGAGGGTATATTAGTGGGGTCAACCTTAAGCTCGATATAACTGCTGCCCAAACCCCGCGTCATCAATTTCACCTCAACATTCGAGGGAATATTAACATGTTTTTTGTCAATACTAAGAACAATCAACGTCTGATGATACTCCAGGCCGGTATTCAAATCTCGGCGTATCTCCGGATACATGACCTTTGCCACTCTGCCGATTTGATAGCCGCAAAATTGCACGGGAGTATCCTTCTGGACTCCCGGTGCTGTCTGGAACTGAACGAAGACCGGAAATGAACCGAGTTTGGTGATGGCTCCCGGCAAATCGCGGAACTGAAATATCAGCCATACAAGCGCACATATTGCTCCTACTACAAAAATGCCTACTATGATATTACGCCTTCTCTCAGAGGTTTCATAATCACTCACTTTTTGCTTCCTTTCAAATTAGTCCGGCCTTCCAGAAACAATTCCCTTATGGCACGCAAAGGATAGCCGCTTTTGTTGAGTTTCTTTATCAGCTTAATTCGCTCAATACTTTTCTCGTCGAACATCCGTCGGCTGGTCGGCGTAACCTCTGTCGGCTCGAGCAGACCGACCATGAGGTAGTATTGCAAAGACTGCCGGGAAATGCCAGCTTTTTTTGCCGCTATACCTATTGACATCAATTTTTTCTGACTCATTGTTTCACCGTTTCACCATCCGGCCGTCTGACCTGATTTACCAGGGCCAGCAACGATGCCCTTACCTGCTCAAATGTCAGTTGCTTTACTGCTTCTCTGGAGCCTGATTTATCTGATTTTCCCCAGCTACGCGAAATCATGAGCAAATAATCAAAGCCGGCCGGAATCTGGTCCTGGCTTTGCCGAAAGGCTTCCCTCAGCAGACGTTTTAATCGATTACGCACAACTGCATTGCCCCAGAATTTGCCGACAGAGACACCCAGTCGCGGATAGCCGCAATCATTTCGGGCCATATACAGCGTAAGCACTCCATCACTGACACGCAGACCACGACCCAAAACGTCTTTGAACTGACTGTTACGAACGAGTCTCTTATTTTTCGCAAAAGTGAACCGCTTCAAAGTCCCACCATAAATTCCCAATCCCTATCGACTAAGCCGGATATTTCACGGTATTTTGCCGGTTTCGAGATAAACTTATTTTAAATGAGATTTTATGCCAAAAATTCAATATAATCCACAAAAACACGTAAAAGCGATGAAATTTCGGCAAAAAATTTTTCAATTCTTCGTTTTTTTTATTGACGCTGCGAAAAAGATACTGTAATTTGTTATTGCGACTAAGTGGAAGAACAACAGTGGAAGAACAGCGGCGCGGTAAAATTAATATTTAATTTACAGGAGATAAGCACTATGTCTACGAAAACACTTCTCATAACCTCAGTTTTGTTCGGTTTTTTGCTTTCCGTAATGATTGCTGGTACTGCGAATGCGGATATGGTGGCGTACTACAAGTTTGAGGGTAATGCCAACGATAGCTCCGGCAATAACCTCCACGGCATCGAAAAAGGTAATATATCCTATGTGGCGGGAGTGTCCGACCAGGCAATTGACTTGGATGGTAAAGATAGCTATATGGTGGACTGTGGGGCTGATGCAGCATTCGACATCGGCAACCAGATCACGGTGGCATGCTGGATAAAGGTCAACCAGTTCGACAGAGAGTGGCAGACCATCATCGCCAAGGGTGACGACTCGTGGAGAATTTCGAGATCCGGGGCTACCAATCAGCTTCACTTCGCCTGCTCTGGTCTGACACCATCTCCTCCGTGGGTCAACGGGAACATAAACGTAAACAACGGCAAATGGCACCATGCTGTCGGGGTATATGATGGAGCAAGGATGTACCTGTATGTGGATGGTATACTGGATGTATCCAGGGATGCACATGGGATGATCAATACCAGCACTTCCCCGGTCTATATTGGTGAGAATGCTCAGAAAACAGGACGCTACTTTAAGGGCCTGATAGACGAGTTAACCATCTTTAACCATGCGCTTAATACTGACAAGATCAAGCAGCTTTATAGTAAGGGCACCGCATCTGTGAGCGGCACAACGGATACGGTTTGGTCACAGGTGCGCGCCGTAATTTCAAATATAAAGCTCGGTGATGAGAATGCCGCTGCTGTCGCCAGAGAAGAATTACTTACCAATTTCTCTGGAGACCGGAACATAGCAGAGGCTGTTTTTCAGGTAGCGGACACCTATCGCAAGCTGAAAAAATATACAGAGGCTCGTCAGCTTTATCAACACGTTGTCGACAACTGGCCTGAGACCGAGCATGCATTGTGGGCACAGGCAGACCTGATAAAGACACATCTTGACCTCGTTGATGACACCGGCGCTGAAGCTGCCGCTGATAAATTACTTGCCGGTTTCTCTAACAGTCCGCTTATTGCAAGAGCTGTTCATGACGTAGCACAACATTATCGCTTCTCAGGAAAATACGAAAAGGCCAACCAGCTTTATCAATACACTATAGACCACTGGCCCAAAGCCGAGCACGCATTGTGGTCACAGGCAGACCTGATAAAGTCGCATCTTTCCCATGGAGATGACCCCAACGCTCAAGCTGCCGTTAACAGATTACTTGCCGACTTTACCGACAATCCACTCATAGCCAGGGCCGTCTGGGATACAGGACAATACTGTCGGGACCTAAAGAAATACGAAAAGGCCAACGAGCTTTATCAGCACGTCTTAGACACCTGGCCCGACTCTGAGCACGCATTGTGGGCCGAAGCCGACCTGATAAAGTCATCTCCTTGCCCTTGGTGATGACTTCACCGCTGACGCTGCCGTTGCTAAATTACTTGCCGATTTTAGCGACAATCCACTTATAACAAGGGCCGTCTGGGATACAGCACAGATCTATCGCGGCTTAAAGAAATACGAAAAGGCCAACTCGCTTTATCAGCACGTGGTAGACAATTGGCCCGACTCTGAGCACGCATTGTGGGCACAGGCTGACCTGATAAAGTCATATCTTGCGCTCGGAGACGAGACGAACGCTGAAGCTGCCGCTGATAAATTGATTGCCGATTTTAACGACAATCCACTTATAGCCAGGGCCGCATGGGACACGGCAAACGTCTACCGCGACTTAAAGAAATACGAAATGGCCAACGAGCTTTATCAATATTCCGCTGATAAACCGCCTGAGAATTACCACGCGCTGCAATCGCAACTGGAGCTGATTAACCTGGGTTTGCAGCGGAAGGATGATGCAGCAACTGAGATTGCCATCGATAAATTGCTCACCTACTTTGCCACAAACAAGGACATCTCCCAGGCAGCTTATCAGGCGGCGCTTGGATTGATTAACGGACTCTGGGGCGGTGTAGAGCGGGGCGAGGCCGCCCAACGACTTGAATTCTATGATGCGAAGATACGCAGGCTTTGTGGCCACGTTTTAGCCAACTCACCTGACAGCGAGCAGGCGATGTGGGCACAACGAAGTATCGCCTTTGCTGATATTCATAGAGGCGATTTCACCGCTGCCGAAGCTGCCGTTGAAAAATTGCTTGCTGATTATCCAAACCATAAGGATTTGGCACAGGCCTTTAAGTGGCTGGGAGAAGACTATCGCAGAATGAAACAATATGACAAGGCCCGTCAATGTTATCAACGTGTTATTGACGAGTATCCTGATGGTAAGTTCGCGATATTTTCACATGCGGGTATTGCAGGCATTAATATTGACCTTGGCGATGACACCGCGGCCATGGCTGTCATTGATAAATTAATCGCAGATTTTAGCGACCATCCTGATTCGCCCGAAGCCGTATTTGTGATTGGCGAACAATATTATTACAAGGCTTTTGACGACAATAAAAAGTGTATAAAGGTCAAATCTGAAGAGAATCTCTACAAGGCCAAAGATATCTGGGAAAGGATTGTAGCACAATGGCCGGAGTCGAAATCCATTGGACTCAAGCATGCTCAATATTTCTCGGCTGTTTGTTATAGTCGGTTTGGTGAATACGAAAAGGCCCTTACGTACTATCAACAAGTAGTTGATAATTGGCCTGATTATCAATACGCCTGGAGCGCCCAATATTTGATAGGCAATTGTTATGAGAAATTGAAATACTTTGGCAGTTTGCCGGAATCGGAAGCCGACCCCAAAATCGAACAAGCCTATCAATCGGTTGTTGAAAAATATCCGGATTGTGCAATGGTTCCAACTGCATCTCTAAAATTGGGCCATCTGAATCTAAAAAGAGGCCAGAACATTGAGGCCTCCCAATACTTCGAAATATTCTTAGCGACGGCTCGCCCGAATGACCCCCGTATAACAAGTGTAGAGGCCCACCTTGAAAAATTGAAAGGAGAGGAACAATGAGGATAAAATCAATACTACTTTTGTTGGTTTGTTTCTTATTATCCGGCTTCACCATGTCAGCGATAGCGTGTCTGCCGCCCTACTGTGGCAGTTGTTGTCATTGGGTTTCTACCGGCCCAGGCCCCTCGGACGGCTATTGTCAACTAAACGCAGGCGCAGACTGTGGGGACTGTTCGGCCTGTCCTTCGTGCTACAGTTGTGTAAGTTGCTCCTGCGTATGGGATTGTACCCCTACCCAGTCCTGTTGTACGGATTCAGGTGATTATTGCTGCGAATCTAACGAAACCTGCTGTGAAGGGAATTGTTGCGCTACTGGTCAATGTTGTAA